>Ga0180433_10004016_pt1 | contig 20974 bp, 11 predicted proteins | sample SS_ome_8_FD_132980 | JGI IMG/M metagenome (GOLD analysis project Ga0180433, IMG submission 132980) | Hypersaline lake sediment archaeal communities from the Salton Sea, California, USA - SS_1_D_1 metaG | ecosystem: Environmental > Aquatic > Non-marine Saline and Alkaline > Hypersaline >... | reverse complement strand
TCTGAATTATATTATAATGAATATAACTGAAAGTACAAAATTATGATTTCAAAATCAAGTATAATGGTAATAAAAATTAGAGGCTAGCCGTTGTCTTAATCAAGACAACGGCTATCTAAAAAAGGAGGAAATGAGGAAAGGAATAATTGAGATTATTCATCTCATTTTATTCGAAAATTAATATTGCAATAATCAGACCATAAAATTATTAATTTTACTAAAAACTTGATTTCATTAGACTTATAAAATATTTAATTAAATATTGAATAACTCATAAAGACCATAAATTACCCATTCATCTTTGAAAAGTGTACAATTTTCACCATTATATATCGTCTGTATAAAGTTAAGAAAATTTATTGTTATATTAATAAAATATACTTTAGCTAATTATTATTCTTTTCTACAGATAGTGATTGTATAAGGCTGAACAACTTCGAAGCTTTCAATTTCAGTTCTTTCGCTGATCCATTATTTTTAACAACGAAATCACTTTTTTCAATTTTCTCCCTAACGTTCATTTGAGAACTAATCCGATCCTTGATCTCCTTCTTAGTCCACCCCCTATCCTGCTCCAGTCTTATAATCCTCATATCCAAAGGAGCATCAACAGTAATGATGTAATCAAACATTGATTCAGCTCCTGCTTCAAAAATAATTGCCATATCTACTACAATAATGCAATTGTTATATTTATCTTGAATATTTTTAATACATTCTTTTATCTTGTTAAGCAGCGGTTCATGAATAATTGAATTTAATTGTTTTAATAAATCTGAATGCGCAAACACCAGTTTCCCCAGTTTTCTTCGCTGTAAATTATCTTTATCATCAAACATCTCAAAGCCAAAATTCTCTTTAAGCTGTATACGTAGAGCTTTATTCTGATCAATTAATTTCCGTGCAACTTTATCAGCATCAATAACATGTGCTCCTAATTTTCCCATTTCTCTGGTGAATAAAGATTTACCAGAACCAATACCACCTGTAACACCTATAACCAAAATACCCCCTGCATATAAATTTATTAAAATCTTTATATTACAACTATTAATAATTTCTCAATAATTTTTTTAATTGTCAAGTAAAATTAAAAATTTATATAATGGCGCAATTATTGCATAAAAAATTTAACACTAAATTTGATGTATTATTAGGATATTTATTATGGATTGATAAATTTAAAATAATTATGAATTATAAAAGTAAGTTACTGAATTTATTAATCTTATATAATTACATAAAAAAATTGATAATCTGCTAGTAATCTAAAAAAATAATATCAGAAATATGATACTGGTAAAAATAAATACATAGTGATAAAAAATCAATAAGTGGAGAAATATTAAATTTTTATTTAAAATTTAAAAATATGAAAAATTATATTTTAAAAATAATAAAGAGAACAATTATTCTGTTTTTCTTTATTGTATTCATTAACAATAATTATGCTCAGCTAAAGAATTCCATATTAAAACTAAACAGTGATGAGTATTTAAGAAAAAACGGTGAAGGTTATTTACATGGAGGGCAAAGTATTTGGGCCTGGCTGGAAAACAATGATACAACTAAAGCTCAGCAGATTCACGATATTATTCAGTTTTGGGGTACGGTGGGCGAACCAGGAGAGCCTTATCTTTGGAGGTGGAGAACAAACTGGGATCTGACTTGTGTTCTTCTATACAGAGTTATGTTTCAATATCATCATATGATATCTGAATCTGACAGTATCTTTCTGGAAAACAAATTTCTCAATTTTATTAGAAAATCATCTTTTAATAAATACAATTTTAATAACAGAATGTACGACTATACCTTGAGATATTTATATTCACAACATCATAAAAATATCAACGTTTATTATCCATCTGGATTACCTGAATTTAGCTGGGATGGCAGATACTATGTACCAAATAATTATTATAACTCATATAAAATCAGCAGAGACTGGCTGTTCTGGAGATTCTACCAGTTAGCATTCAAAGGCAATTATGAACTTGATGGTTATTACACCATGGCTATGATTGTTTGCTTATATACAATTTATGATTTTTCAATCAATGAGGAAATCAAGAAAAGAGCAAAAATGATCTTAGATCTCATAGTGCTTGATTCAACATTGGATTTCAGTGCAGGTCTGCATGGTGGATGGCTGGGAAGAAATTATCCCTACAGTGTCATGGCAGGACAACCAAATATCTATCAGTGGATTTACTGGAGAAAGGGGCCTGATCCTAATGGTTCAGTTCTGGGAAGTTTATATGATGCTTATGTAAGCAACTATCAGCCGCCAGGAGTAATAGAAGATATCGGAATATTAAAAGATGAACCGGACAATTATTGGCATCTGAATATCGAATCAAACAGTGCAGGAGGATTAAATAACAATCAAAGTAAATGGACGTATGTTACTAAATACTATAATATGGGTGGAACAGATTATAGTCTGAATAGAGGCTGGCAGCTGAATATTACTTCTAATAATGAAGAGATAAACTACCCTCATCATTTAATCCCTGTAGGGAGTATAAAGATCTGGATAAATGACAGTGAATCATTGCCGGAGTATGGAGACCAGGGATTGGGTCTTGTATTGGGCAGCGGAGGATATCAATATAAAAATTACTTATTAGTGAAAGTTAATGATCCCTATCTTCATTTTGGCGGGCTTGGAAATGTATTTGATGTTGACGAAACAATATCTGACTGGCGATTTTTTAAAGAGGATCGAGTAGCGGTAGCTTTACAAATGACTAATCAAGCATCCGCAATTGAAGTATGTACTATTGGCATTGATTACGACACCTATGAAGATTTTAAAAATGCTGTATTAAATAATGCCCAGATAATACCGGGATACAATGCTCAGTTTATTAATAGTCACGGTGATACACTTATGAACAGTGGTGATCAGACAAAATTTAACGGACAAAACATACAATACGCTCCTGATAAAAGGATTTATACAGAAACCAATATAGGAGAAAATATAATATCCTGGAACAATGGGGTAATGACAGTACAAAGGCATGGCAGGAAAATAGAATATAATTTCAATAAGTGGTCTTATAAAGAAATTGGAAGTATAAAACTTCAGTCCCCGACACCAATATCAATTAATAAAATCAGTAACCGTTTTGATATGAATTTTTCTTCAATTGATGGTGCAAGTTTTTATAATGTATACCGGGATACTATACCTGAATTTATTCCTGATACAATAAACGGTTCAAATAGAGTTGGAAGTGGAATAATGAATATTGAATCCGAAAATATTATAAATTTTATTGATACATTAAGTTATATACCTTCCTCAAGTATTTTCTATAAAGTTACATCTGCCAGTGGAACTGAAAGTCCACCTTCCCCCATAATGGGTGAATACAGGTATCCCCTGTATACTGGTAATACCACAAATTTTAATTCTATTGCAATACCATTTAAAACAAATAATATTTCAGATGCGGAAGATCTCTGTAATAGCATACCTTACAGCAATTCAATAGCGAAATGGGATGCAGTCAATCAAAGCTTTATCCAATATGTGAAAGGATTAAGTATTAATAATTTTAGTATAAATGCAGGATACCCCTATCATGTAAACATTACAAAAAATTCGCATTTTAACTTAATTGGTATACCGGCTGATACAACATATAACCTTATTACAACTCCGGGTACTGATTTCAATGAAATAATGCTTCCCTTGAATAAAAGTAATTTAATCAAAGCATCACAATTATTATCAGAAATACCTTATTGTAACAGTATTGCCGTCTGGAACTCAAAAAAACAATTCTATAAACAATATATTGAAGAACTACCTTTTACTGATTTTGATATACAAGTCGGTTATCCTTATTTAGTTAATATGACAGCTGATATTATCTGGCCGGGCGGAGGAAGCCCCAAAATAATGAAACAACTATCAAATAAAAAGATCTTATTAAAAAGAAAAAGAATACCACATATCGTATGGGGTGAGTTTAATTCAGATGTAGGTAATACAGATAATAAAAATAAAATTACCCAATTCAATGCTTTTATTATTTCAAACCCACATGAAACTATTGATCAGGAATACCCGAATTGTACAGTTCAAAATACTTTTTGGATCGCACAGATCAGTAATTTCCCATCTGGCTGGAAAACAGGAGACACCTTATGTGTAGAACTAAAAAATAATACAGGAGAAGTATTAAAATCCATACAAATCACTCTCACCAATAATCCGTCAGATAAGGCAAAGATTACATTAAAGCCTGAATCAAATAATATACCAGAATATTTTGATATTAAACAAAATCACCCAAATCCTTTTAATCATGAAACATTAATACAGTTTGAAATTCCGGAATCTTCAGAAATTAAAATCATCATATATAATCTTAAAGGACAACAAATCCGGGAATTGTTTAATCAGGAAGTAAAGGCAGGTTATCATTCAATAAGATGGGACGGAACAGATGATTATAGTAATAGACTGGGGAGCGGCATTTACTTTATTAATATGAAAACTGGAAAATTCTCAAAAACTATAAAAGCTTTATTAGTCCGCTAGGGTCAGGGAGTAAATATGAAAAAACATATACAATATATTGTTATAATTTACGGATTATTATATTTATTAAATCCTGTACAGATTTTATCTCAGACACCTCATCTAGTGTATGGCAATCTTGAATATTCGGATCAGACTATTCCACAAGAAATAACTTTTGAAGCTTATATATCTTCACGCAGCAATGAAAAACTGACTGAGAATTCACCCGGATGTGATTACTATCCTGATTCTGGTATATGGGTTATACAATGCAGTTCGTTCCCGTCTTCATGGGATGCTGATGAAGTATTGGTTATTCATTTTTATGATAATGAAGGAGGGACAGGCGCTGATGAAGTAATCTTATCGTATAATCCCTCTGATAACGGCGGATTAACTGTTATGAAACGGCCAACGTTCCAAATCACCATAACATCTGATCCTGCTGGATTTAAATTCTATGCAGACAGTGTTGAATATACCACACCTCATACCTTTGACTGGGAACTATATTCTGTGCATAATATATCACTGGATTCATTACAGCATCTGGAAGATAATACCGGCGGATATTTTTCACATTGGAGTAATGATGAGAAAAAAGATTTTGAATATCATGTAAAAAATTCAGACCAGACAATAACAGCTTTCTTCAATGAAATTTTCTACTTGCAAATAGAAAGTAATCACGGAAATCCCCAGGGAGAAGGATGGTATTATAAACATGAAAATGCAATTATCTCGATACAATCAAAGGTAATTAAACAAAACACACGATATTTATTCAATCACTGGTCAGATGAACAATACAGTACAGATACTTCACTGATTGTTAACATGGATTCTCCCAAATATTTTACAGTAAACTGGGATACTCAACACTATCTGACAATTAATTCACTTCATGGTAATCCCCAGGGAGAAGGGTGGTATAGTAAAGATTCACATGCCGGATTCTCTGTATCTACTCCTGATATTGATGGAAACACTAAATATATTTTTACCAACTGGACTGGAGATTATACAGGCTTATCTTCCAATACATCCATATTGATGGATACATCCAAAACAATTAATGCTGAATGGGACACGCAATATTATTTAACTATACAAAAAAATCCAAATCAGGGTGGAAGTACTACACCTTCGCCTCCAGGTCAATGGCTTTATAAAAATCAGCAAATCCAGTTATCAGCTTCTCCGGCAACTGATTATTTATTTTCAGAATGGTCTGGTGATATCGGAACGAATGAAAATCCAACTACTATAACAATGACAAAACCGATGAATATAACTGCAGATTTTCTAAAAGTTGTTAATATCACCATTAAGACTAATCCGGCAAACCAGACTATAGTGATCGATGATATAGAATATACTGCTCCTCAGACATTCGAATGGATAGAAAAAACTATTCATTCTATTTCAGTGGAATCACCTGTTTATACAGTAAAAGATACCAGATATACTTTTCATTCCTGGGATAACGGCGGATCAAAAACTCAAAATTATTTAGTGTCTGATGAGGATGATATACTGACATGTACTTTTATAAAACAGTATCATCTTACCGTAGATTCAGAACACGGGTATCCTGAAGGAACAGGCTGGTATAACGCAAATACAAATGCACATTTTTCAGTCACTGATCCAGATCTTCAGGGAGCCATCAGATATATCTTTACCAGATGGAGTGGGGATTATTCCTCTACATCTCCTTCCGGTTCAATTGTAATGAGCAGTCCCAAAACTGTTCATGCCAGCTGGGAAACTCAGTATTATCTGACTGTAAAAAATTCCGGACGTGGTAATGTTACTGGAGAGGGCTGGTATGATAAAGGGCAAACTGCCATATTCTCTATAACCACAACAACTGTTATGGAAGGGGAAGCAACCAGGTATGTTTTCTCCAACTGGGAAGGAACAGGTTCCGGCTCCTACACCGGAGAAGATCATTCCCATTCCGTTGTAATGGACAATGCAATTATCGAGAAAGTTGAATGGACTTTACAATATTTTCTTTCTACTGATGTTAATCCTGATAATGGGGGTAATATTTCTCCGGTTCCGCCCGGCAAATGGTATACCGCAGAATCAGAAGCAGAAATTTCTGCTGCACCGGCAAATTCCTATAAATTTCTCTTTTGGACAGGAGATATTTTAGGAACTGAAAATCCGACTGTTAAAACTATAACAGCCCCAATGAACGTGACAGCACAGTTTTCTCCATTAATTGAAGTGACAATACATACTCAACCTGCCGGTCTTCCGTTTACTGCAGATGGAGAACAATATACTGCTCCTTATACCTTCTCCTGGGCACAAAATTCAACCCATATCATTGCCGCAGATTCAATATATGCTTCAGATACCGGAGTAAGGTATGAATATAATTATTGGAGTGATGAAGGAAAAAGAAAACATATTCTCACTGTGCCTGAAATGAATACTTCCATAACAGCACATTATAATCTTCAATACTATTTGACCGTTGATTCAGATTATGGTAATCCCAAAGGTGAAGGGTGGTACAATGCAGATACAGTAGTAAATTTTTCTGTTGACACACTTGACAAACAGGGTTTTACTAAAAAAACATTTAAAAAATGGACAGGCAACTTTATCGGATACAATCCCTCCGATTCTGTAATCTTAAACAGACCAAAGACTATAACTGCAGTATGGGATACTGAATATTTTATTGAATTGATATCAGACTATGGAACTACCTCAGGACAAGGATGGTATCCCGAAGGTTCAGAAGTAACATTTTCAATATCACCAATTATTGAGACCATTGGAGATACAATAAAACATATTTTTATAAAATGGAGAGGAACTGGGGATGGTTCTTATACCGGAACTAATTACACCTCTACTGTGATATTGAATAACCCCATGATTGAAAAAGCAGAATGGAATATTAAATACTTTTTGTCAACTTCTGTAGAACCAGGAAACAGTGGTACTATTACGCCTGCTTCACCTGGAAACTGGTTCAATGAAAATGCTAGTGTTGAAATTAGTGCATCACCAAAAAATGAATACCTTTTTTCTCATTGGTCAGGTGATATTGAACATGATGTGAATCCGATAAGTATTATTATGGACAAACCCAAAAAAATAAAAGCAGTCTTTGGTTTAACAAAAGGAATAACGATAGACACAAAACCGACTGGTTTAAAATTTATTGCTGATAATGTTGAATATACAGCTCCACATACATTTATGTGGACAGCACAGACCAGCCATACAGTTTCTGTGAATTCTCCCCAGAATCCTGATGCTGTTCATTATTATGAGTTTACTTCATGGAGTAATGGAAAACCACAAGAACATACTTACAGTGTACCAGACAATAAAGATACACTGACTGCCACTTTCGAAACTTATTACTATCTTACACTGAATTCACCTTATGGTGCACCGGAAGGAGATGGATGGTATGAACAAGAGAGCACAGCTCAAATATTGATTAATAAAAATATTGACTCAGACCCGGATGATCAAACACGGAAAACTTTTTATCAATGGGAAGGAGATTATTCAGGGACTGATACTCTTGTCTCCATAATTATGAATAAACCCAAAACGATTACCGCCAACTGGAAAAATCAGTTCTATATTGATGTAATTTCTCCCTGGGGAAAAACCTATGGCCAGGGATGGTATACTGAAAACACAACTGCAACAATTAGTGTGAGCACCCCTGTTAATATTGACAGCACTCAGCGCTATGCTTTTTCGAAATGGATAGGAATCGGAGAGAACTCCTACAGCGGTACCTCTCTTACTCCTTCAATTATCGTAAAAAACCCCATAATTGAAACTGCTGTCTGGGATAAAGAGTATTGTATTAAGACATCCGTCAATCCGGAATGGGGTGGGACAATCACATTCTCGCCTCCGGGAAACTGGCAAAAAGAAAATACCTATACCACTGTAACTGCTGTTCCTGATACAGCGAACAATTATATATTTGCATCCTGGTCAGGAGATCTCATCAGCACTAATAATCCTGGTACACTCTATGTTGACAAACTAAAAAATATTACAGCAAATTTCAACACCACTGAGAAAACCCTCATCACCACAGAACCTTCGGGACTTCCTATCACTGTAGATGGAGTAAACTATGTATCACCAAAATATTTTAACTGGTCATATGGGACAACTCATTCAATTAGTGTGCCGGGCAAATACAAACCAAATAATGATGTTCAATACCTTTTTCAACACTGGACTGATCAGGGTGATACAACCCGTACCATCAGTGTAGGAGATAAGAATACATACAAAGCTGTATTCAATACTCAATATTTTCTGCACACTCAGACAAATCCATCAGACGGAGGCAGCATTTCTCCCTCTGTACCGGGAAGCTGGTTTAACAAAGGAGTAACAGTTACTATTAGCGCAATACCTGATGACGGATATACTTTTTCCCAATGGTCAGGCAGCATTAACACCACAAATAATCCGGTATCAACAATCATGGATCAAGCGAAAAGTGTCATTGCTCATTTTCATAAGTCAACAGATATAAGTGAAAACAATGATTTTCCCAATGAATTCAGGCTGAGACAAAATTATCCGAATCCGTTTAACCCGGAAACAACAATTGAGTATCAAATCCCCGCCTCCGGACATATTAAACTTGAGATATGTAATACCAAAGGTCAAACCATCAGGGTATTGGTTGATACATATCAAAAAACCGGTACCTATCAGACTATCTGGAACGGCAGAGATGATTCAGGATACATGGTAAGCAGCGGAATATACTATTATATTCTGAAAAATGATACTCAGATCAGAATTAAGAAATTACTGTTTATAAAATAATTATATTTTAGGGGGTAATTCCCGATGAACATTAAAAAAACAATCTTCTTATTCTTAATAATCCTGACAGGTATTAATATCACATCAGTTTCAGCAGAATTTCCTGAATATACAACTAATCCCTTTCAGTTCACAATCCCTGATACAATATATGGAGAATCCTTTTTTACTGCAGATTTGAATGGTGATGATCTACTAGACTATACCTTTCGTACTAAAACCACCCTCTATGCTTTTGATCATTATGGAAATTATATGTGGAGTGTTTCTCTTGCCTATCCTGGTATAGGTCTTAACAATCACGGCACCAAACACGGTGCTGCAGATATTGACAGTGATGGTACAGTTGAAATCATCGCTATTGATACATCCAAAATATATATATTTAACGGTAATAATGGAATTCTGGAAAATTCAATTTCTGTCTCTGTGAGTCCAACTCAAATACTGGGACATATTGCTGTGGTTAATCTTCGGGGAAGCGGAGACCATGATGCTGTTGTTCAAACCATTGACAAGCATCCGGAGGGTTTTGAGGAATACTATATTAACCGTACTCTTATTGCCTATAATTTAGAGACTTTAGGAGAAATATGGAGAATTGAACAGGACGATGATATTCGCAATGCAGCACATCCTTCCTATGGCTCGACCTATGAAGGGTATTTTGGCTGTGCACATAATTCCTTTATGTGCGCAGATATTGATATGGATGGACGGGATGAAGTAGTCGGTGCTACTATAGTAGAAGAAAATGGCGATGTCAGGGATCCGGGATACTTCAATATCTGGAGACAATGGGTGAATGCTGCCTCAAAAGAATATATTGATCATATTGATGCTATAGCAGTAGGAAATTTCCGGAGGGATTTACCTGGTCTGGAATGGGTGATCTGTGAGGAAGATCAGGTCCGGGATTTTGATATAAGCAATCAATGGAACACTGTAATGTTTTCAGGAAATAAAATCATATTGCGCACAGAAGCAGGTATATTCAGAGGCTACCGCAGAGAACCGCAAAATATCGTTCCGGGAGAATTTGATAGTGATAAACCAAATTTTGAAATATGGAACCGTTCCCGGTTCGATTATGATGAGAACCATCGCCATGGTACAGGCCAGCATCCCTGGATATATGATACATATGGAAATCTGTTTGCTCATTACGGAACTGAAAATACCTTACCTGAGGGTTTTAATTCTGAACTAAGCGGAGGAAATGCAAACGGTATAGACATAGTATGGAGTATTGACTGGTCTGGAGATGATAAGGATTATATTGCAGGACAATCACGGCAAAGCGCTGGTAATATTGGCATATTTGATGCTATTACCGGGGATTCTATCTGGACAACACTTACCAGAGATCCCTCTATTCAGTCCAAATTAATCTACGTGGCAGATGTAGCAGGTGACAGCAGAGAAGAACTGATCAGCTGTGACATTTCCGGAACCAGTCCAAAAATAAAGATCTTCCATAACAATAAACCCAATAAATATCCGGAAGTCAGTAAATGGGAAGACCCTCTCTATAGACGTCTGAAACAAAACTGGAATTATTATTCACCGGGAAGTTATACTAACTATGCTCAATATGCAATTATTATCACAACTGAGCCTGAAGGTAAGGAAATTATGGTTGATGGTGAAGTCTACACCACTCCTCACAGTTTTCAATGGTTTAAAAATTCCGAACATCAGATTTCAATTCCCAGTCCTCAAAGCCAAACTCTGGACAGCAGATTTGTTTTTGATTACTGGAGTAATGAGGAAGATCGTTCTCATACCTATACTGTCACTACTCCTGATACATTAACAGGGTATCTGACTAAACAATACTCTCTTAATGTTAATTCTAAACGTGGTAATCCGCAAGGTACAAATTGGTATGACGAAAATACAAGTGCTGATTATTCTGTTACTACACCCGTAATCAACGGAGATACAAAATATTTATTTCAGAACTGGACAGGAGACATATATGAGACAGAACCGTCTGGATCAATTATTATGGACAGCCCGAAAACAATTAATGCAAACTGGTCTGTCCAGCACTTTCTGAATGTCATCTCTCCCCATGGTAATCCGCAAGGGGAGGCCTGGTATAATAAAGGAATAACTGCTCATTTTTCCCTGACCTCACCAGAAGTTAACGATTCAATCAAATATATTTTTCAGCAATGGTTAGGTGATTATACAGGCACATCCACCTCCGGATCAATAAACATGGATACAAGTAAGACAGTGACAGCTGTATGGTCCACGCAGTATTATCTTACTACAGGTATAATCCCTGAGGGACGCGGTACCATTACTCCCTCTCCTCTGGGACAGTGGATTAATGCTGGACAGGAGACAACAGTTCAAGCTTTTGCATACACTGGTTTTGAATTTATATGGTGGTCTGGGGATATATCCGGGACTGGAAATCCTGCTAATTTCATCATGAATAATCCTGCATCTGTTTATGCTAACTTTGGTAAAAAAGTACAGATTACGGTCAATACTGAACCGCCTGGACTGAAGTTTTATGCTGATGATTCCTTATATACAGCACCACATACATTTAACTGGACTGAAAAAATCACTCATACATTACAGGCAGCATCTCCCCAGCCTTCCGGTCTGGGTACCCGTTATGTATTTTCCTCCTGGAGCGATGAAGCTGAAATTGCACGTGAATATACAGTCCCAGCCTCCAACGAAAATCTGACTATTAATTTCAAAAAACAGTATTATCTAAATCTTGATACACCACACGGAGATCCTGAGGGAGAAGGGTGGTATGATGAAAATCAGAATGCCTCTTTTTCAGTTACCACACCGGATATAAATGGTACTACCCGCTATCTGTTTAAAAATTGGGGAGGTGATTACAGTGGTACTACTCCTTCTGGTACCATAACCATGAACACCTCCAAAACGATCACCGCTTCCTGGGATACCCAATATTACCTTCACATAGGCTCTCCCTATGGAAATCCTCAGGGAGAGGGATGGTATGATGCAAATGTTTCTGCTACGTTTTCTGTCATCTCTCCTGTTGAAATTGAATCAACCAAATATATTTTTGACCACTGGGATGGAGACTATTCCGGAACTGAAACTTCCGGAACGGTGATCATGGATAATGCCAAAACCATTACTGCCCACTGGATTACTCAGTATTATCTTACTCTAGCTGAAGAACCGGACGAAGGAGGTGATATTACTCCTCCTCCGCCGGGAGGATGGTATGAAGAAAACAGTATGGTGGAACTGAATGTTTCAGAAGCAGATGGATATCAATTCACTGGCTGGTCAGGGGATACAACCAGTCATAAAAATTCTATTATGGTAAAAGTATCAACCCCTAAGAGCATTACTGGAAATTTCAAAAAAGAAATTCAGGTTATTGTTGCTACAGATCCTCCCGGACTGAAGTTTACTGCAGATGGTACATCCTATACCGGTCCTCATACCTTTGTCTGGTTAGAAAACACAGAACACGATCTTGATGCGGATACCATTCAATCTCTGGATAATACAACTCGTTATCGATTTCATAACTGGAGTAACCAGGGTGATAAACATCAGTTGTATTCTGTACCTGTAACGGACACCACAATTACTGCTCGTTTTTTCACTCAATACTATTTGACAGTAAACTCTTCTTATAGTAGTGCTGAAGGTGAGGGGTGGTACAATTCAGATTCCATTGCTGTCTTTTCAGTCAATGAATATTATTATAGATCAAATATTATACGTTTCGCATTCCTCAGCTGGACAGGTGATATTACGGGCAATACAACTCCTGCAGACACTTTAATAATGGACTCTCCTAAAACAGTAACAGCGAACTGGCAGCCACAATACTATTTAACTATTGAAAATAACGGACACGGGACTACTCAGGGTGAAGGATGGTATAATGATGAAAGTGAAGCCAATTTTTCCATAAACCCAACCTTAATTACCATGAAAGGTGATTCTCAGTATGTGTTTACAGGGTGGACGGGAACCGGAATTGGGGCATACAGCGGAAAAGATGTTTCTCACACCATCACTATTAATAATCCTGTAACTGAAACAGCTAACTGGGAACTGCAATATAAAGTTTCTACATCTACAATTCCGGCTTGGGGCGGAATAATACAATTTAATACAAATAGTAAATGGATTAAAAAGAATGAAGAAATAACAGTAACTGCAGTTCCTGCAAATAACACTGATTATGAATTTTCATACTGGAGCGGAGATCTCAGCGGAAATGATAACCCTGAACACTTAATTATTGATCAGCCAAAAAAAATATGCGCTCATTTTATTATACAGGGAACCATTATCATTACCACTGACCCGGATAGTATACCCATTACTGTTGATGGTATTACCTATATTTCACCACATCAATTTAGCTGGATTTCCGGTTCCAGCCATACTATCAGCACTCCCCAGTCATATCATAAAAATGATGTAATTAAATATTACTATGATCATTGGGACAATGAAGGAGAAAGAGAACAGGTCATTATTATTGGAGATAAGAAAATATATAAAGCTTATTTTACTACTCAATATTACCTTTCAACTTCTGTAAATCCTCCTCAAGGAGGGGAAATCACTCCTGCACCTCCTGGACAATGGTGTGATAAAAATACCTATGTCACTGTACAAATTGAACCGGCAGAATACTTTAATTTCCTGAATTGGAATGGCGGCATAACCGGTAAATCTAATCCTGACAGTATTAAAATGACCTCTCCTAAAAGTGTTGTCGCTGTTATGGAAGAAATCATAACAGGTGTAGATAATGATCTAGAAAAAACACCAACGTGTTTTAGATTACATCAAAATAAACCGAATCCTTTTAATCCGGAAACCACTATACAATTTCAAATACCACAAACAAGTGAGATTGATTTGTCAATTTATAATTCCAGCGGTCAGCACATCAAAACGCTGGTAACAGGAATAAAATCCAAGGGTATCTATAATACTATATGGGGCGGCACCAATAAAGTAGGAGAAAATGTAAGTAGTGGAATTTATTTTTACATACTCAAAGCCGGTTCTGTAATAAAGTTGAAAAAATGTATTTTATTAAGATAATGTATTTAAAAAAATTTGAATAACAGAATAATATTTTGTATATTTAGATTCCCGAATGTATAAATGCCGGGGTGGTGAAATTGGTAGACGCACTGGATTCAAAATCCAGCGGAGCTTTGCTCCATGCGGGTTCGATTCCCGCCTCCGGCACTTCTTTAATCATTATTTATCCAAAACTGTCTATACTTTACTATTGAATGATATGTTATATCTCTTCTAGCTCTTTCTCAGTCTCTTTTATCTGGCTTTTAATTTCTTTCATTTCTTCAATAAGCTCTTGTACTTTTTTATCCTTATAGATATCAGTAGTTTTCTTTTTCTCAAGCAAATCAAAAGAAATGCCCCCCAATTCAGCTGATTTCTTTTTCAGTTTATTCTTTAAATCAAATATCCTGGTCTGCAGTTTTCCCCGATTTATGGTATCACCTGCTTTTTCAGCAAAAGAAGTTGCAAATTTTTTGGTTTTATCTGCAATATCAGGTGCAACTTCTCTGGTTTTATCAGCTATCTCAGATGTTACCTTTTTTGTCTCTCCGGCAATATCTGTAGCTGCTTTCTGAGTAGAACCAGAAATTTTAGATGCTGCTTTTTTTACTGAATCGGTAAAACGTGATGTGGCTTTTTTTGTTGATTCGGAAAACTCTGATGCTGCTTTCTTGGTTTTATCAGTAAATTCAGATCCGGCCTTTTTAGACTTTTTAACAGCTTTTCTGGCACTTTCTTCAATTTTTGTTTTTTTATCTTCTTTTTGTTTTTTTTCTTTTTTTGGAGTTCCGCTTTTAGACGTCTTCCCTTTCTTTTTAGAACTGAAATTATTTTTCAACTCTTCCATAAAATATTCCTCCCATAATCTTAATTCTTATTCAATTGTCTGATTACTTTTTCCACTTCATCTTTCTTGCCCAGAATTGTAAGCCGATCCCCTGTATTGATTTCTGTTTCCCCGTCCGGAATAATTACTTCTTCTTTCCGGACTACCGAACCTATCAGCACTTCCCCGGGAAGTTTAATTTCAGATAATTTTTTTCCAATAAGAGATGATTTTTCTCCCACCACAATCTGTTCAATGGTTCCATCTCCCATTTCAAGATCTTTTTTTAATCCTCTCATATGTTTCTGCTCAATTCCGGACTTTAACTCAGCAATTTCTTCTTCCTTCATTTTTAACTCTTCTTCTAATCGATTAATTTCTTTCACATAATCTGAAGTCTCATTTTTTATCTTTTCTTCCTCAGGATTCGGGTGAAGTTCATATATCTTACTGCCTAACTCTGCCATCTGATTGTGAATCTTTTTATGAAGAGTTCTGCAATCCCATCTAAGCCTGATTAAATGAGAATATTTTGTACCTTTTTCAGAAGAAACCTCAATTGCCTGTTCCAATCCATCAATTATTTTGTTCCAGAGACTCATAATACCCTCCTTTAAAAAATCCTGTATTGCTAAAAGTTACAAATTTATTTTTTTATTTTCAATACTTTCGGGTTCAGTATCATTTTACACTCACCTTATTTTACTACTTATTATAATATAAAGTTTCATATATGATTTCCTACTGCAATTTAGAAACAAAATCTTTAAAAACACTTAATATTAATTTATTTACTTCTTTTATTTTATTTTTATCCTTTTTCAATGGTTGATGTTGGTTTAAATATAACTTCCTATTCAATTCAATTTGCACCCAGGGTATGATGCCCTTCCCGCGGGACTGAATAACATTTCCTCCCCGGAATGGATTATTGATTCCAATCTGCTCTTTCCCGCACTGTAATACGTGTATAAAACTTTCAGCAAGTTGCTGGATAAAGTCCGCAGAACAGGATGTTTTTTTATTTTTTGACAGCGGTTTACCTTCCCGATCTCCTCCATTACTCAAACAAATCAACGGCCGCTTAATTCCAGGAGCACTACTGACAGGTGGTGATAAAGGCAGCATAGTATGACAGTCAAATCCTGCTAATAAATTAGGGAAAGCTTCCCTTTCAGATAAAACGCTATAAAAAGGATAATAGTATTTCTGCAGTATCTTCTCTGTAAGATTTTCATCCGGAAAAAATCCTCTCTTATATACAGGAACCTGAAAAACAGTTTCTGTTTTAATCACTCCATCTTTATTTTCAGGCGGCCGGTCATAAACTGCTCTGTTCAAATCAATATAGGGACGGGCAACTTCTGTGTCTAAATACTGCTGTACTCCTTTAGATACATCATAGATGTCTCGTGAAAATGTATCAATATCCTTCAGAATATCTGAATATGTAAGGTTATTATACTGTCTTAATTCAGAAGGAATTTTTTCTCCTCCGTGGATGACAGTGATTAACAGGGGAAATTTTTTCATTTTTCCTCCTGTGAACAACCAACGACCCGCATCTTATCCTCTCTTAAAATCCTGCGGCTGTACCGTCTCTTCTGACTTCCGCTACTGCCTGGAACCCCTTTTTGCTGCGGCATTTCATAACTGCATGCACTGCTCCCAGAAAAAAGGCATATGGTTCTCTTTTTTTTATTCTATACCCTTTTTCTTTTAGATAAGCAGTAAACTCCTTAGAAAAACGCTCTGTTTCCATACTTACCCTTCCACCCAAAGAACAATGTAATCTGGGCATACGCATAGCTTCATCAAGAGTCATCCCTTCATCTATAATATGCATAAGAAACTGAGCCAGTGTTGATATAATACGCTCACTGCCCGGACTTCCAAGAGCCATCCATACATCTTTATCATGGAAAAGTATACTGGGAGCTACTGTTGCCCATGGCACTGCATTAGGACGCAGATAATACGGATGCGGAATTATTTTGTATTCAAAATCCATCATATAATTATTGTAAAGGAAACCCAGACCCTGAGCTGCGGCTTTACTTCCATATACCCGTTCGATTGACTGCGTCAAACTCACCGCCATATCATTACTATCTATTACTGAAAGGTGAGTTGTTTCTCCTGCATGTTCATCTTCAGTCTCTCTGATCGGCAGTGTAGGAGCTAAGGTTGAAAGAATCTTTTTTATAGTTTTTCTTGTAAAGGATCTGCTCAGCATCTCTTTTTCATTAACCTGTGGATAAAAATTAGCATCAAATGGCCTGTCCGAACGCTCCAGAAGAACGTTTCTGAAAATTTCTGCAAGCAGTACCCCTATTTCTGAACTATCCTGTTGTAGATCTTCTGGTGATAGCCTGTTAAGGAGAGCTAAACAAAAAAGAAGACTGCGACCCGAACCCGGGGGCGGCATAGTATAGACAATAAAATCTCGGAATGTTCCCCTCAACGGTTTTCTTTCTATAGGCCAGGGGATAAGGGCAAGATCATCTGCCCGCAGCAGTCCGCCGTTTTCTCTCATATCTGCGTCAATTCGCTGCGCAGTAGTTCCGGTATAAAACTCCTGTGCTCCTTTCTCTGCAATTTTTTTCAAAAGTGCAGCTAAATCCATTTGTTTAAAGGTGTCCCCAGTATTATATGGCTTTCCCTCATTATAAAAATAATGTAACCCTGACTGTGATTCAATTTTTCGGAATTTCTCAATTTCTCTTTGCTGGAGTCTGTGTTGTAATGCAGTTATTTTGTAACCGTCGGAGGCTATGCGTATCGCCGGCTCTACTATTTGCCACCACTTTAAATTTCCATATTCTTTTTGTACATATCCAAGAGTTGCCAGAGTACTGGGAACTGTAGCAGCCCTGTAACCGCTGGACCTGTCTCTTTTATACACCGCTCCGACATGACTGAGAGAAGGGGCACGTGAACTGCCATCTATTGCAATAACCTTTTTACCTTTACTTATAAGCAGCATTGTCTGACCGCCCAGTCCGCTGGCCTGGGGTTCACACACACTTAAAGCCAGAGCTGCAGCACATGCTGCATCAACACTGTTACCTCTTTTCTTCAATATTTCTATTCCTGCATCTGTTGCTTGCGGAAAAGCTGTTGCAACTGCTCCATTCTCACCCATTGCTGTTTTACCGTCCTCAGAATGGATAAAATTTGATTCTATTGTTTCAAAATTCACCTTATTTCTCCTTACTCAAATCATTAAGAATAAGAGCCAGAAGCGTTGCCCGTTCCAAAAGGCTGTGTCTTAATATAAAGCCACTATGCTCCCGATGTTTCGCTCCCACCGGACCTATACCGTCAATTACTGGTTTATCATCCTGAATAAAACAAACATCAGATGAACTCCAGCGATGTTCTTCCAGCAGTCTGATATCAATCTTATCCGCTATAGCTTTTATCCGTTTCCAGTATTTCTCTCTTTTTTCCGTTTTTAACAGCGGTGGGCGTCGTATACCGCCTTCGATTTGTACCCGAAAATTCCCTGAATGACTTTTTTTAATAACATTTCGAATCTTCTGATCAACTTCTTCTCCCATTTCAAGGGTATTAAAACGAACACTGAGCATTACCTCGCCATGAGCAACTACCTCAGAAATATTAGTATCAATCTCAACTTTACTGGGAGACACAACCACGCCAGTAGCAGTATCTGTGAATTTAGTCCATCTGGTGAGAATTTTGGTGAATTTTTCTACTGATTGTGCAACTTCTTCTGCATTGTTTCCTTTTTCGCAATTCATCTGACAGGAATACTGTGCTGCTCCGGAACGTGAAGTAACAGCTGTTCCTTTTATTCCAGCGCCTTTTAATCCAATGACTACTCTTGCTTTTCTGGACATATTCAAAATATGTTCCCTGGCTACCCTCGCCCCTGCTTTATTATCAGTAGTAAGCAAAATTCCAATTCTTACTCGAGGTAATTTTCTGACAAATCGTAAGGCCTGAAGTGCTGAAATCAGAACCGCTAATCCTCCCTTACATTCCCAGACATCTGTACCGTAAATTCTATTTTTATCCACATGATAATTCTGCTGTTTTCTGAAACTGGCAGAAGAATCAAGATGTGCCAGAATAAGGACATCATAATTTTTCTTAATAGTATTGGCAAAAAAAAGCATATTTCCTATTTCAATTTGAGGAATAACCTGCTGACTGAAACCCAGTCTGCTGAGCTCTCCCCATAAAATATTACCGCACCTGTTCACACCTTCCACATTTCTGGTATGAGTATTAATATCAGTCATCTTTTTCAGCAGCTTCTCTGTTCTTGCCTGTCTGCTTCTTAAAAATCCTCTTATACGAACAGATAAAGTAGATTTTTCATCTTTTATTTCCTTCAGAGCTGCTGACTGAGAAAAATAACGTACAGCAGCTACATCCAGCATCTTATTAACTAATTGGGAATATGTATATCCGGCTTTGCTTGCAGCATGAACATACGAGCCAGTTCTGCCAAGACTTGCCATTGAATTAATTTCAAGTATATATATATAATTATCTTCATTCATGCGGATATCAACCCTGGCAAAATCTTTTAATTCCAAAGCACGAAAGGCTTTTTTACTGGCTTTTATCATGGCTGACTCGATATCAGCTGGAAGATCAGCCGGGCAAATTTTTTCTCTGGGTTTCTGTTTTTTATCTTCTACAGTCTGTATGGCATCGGGATCTTTCTCTAGATCTATTTCTACAATGGGAAGCACCTCCGGATCATTATTACCCAGTAAGGCAACACAAAATTCTCTTCCTCTGATAAACTGCTCAACTAAAGCCTGCTGTTGAAATTCAGAGATAATAAATTTAACCGCATTACGTAAATCTCTTTTATTATTAACAACTTTAAGACCATAAGAAACTGCTTCCATTTTCGGCTTTACAATTACCGGAAACCTAATTTCACTCAAATCATCATCAGGGCTGGATAGCACCCAGAAATCCGGAGTGGGAATAGTATGCTGTTGAAAAATTATTTTTGTAATTACTTTATCAAGAGCCATTGCATGTCCGGTGGGGCCGGAACCTACATAGGGAATACCCATCATCTCCAGCATGGCCGGAAGATGTGTATACCGGCTTTCTCCCTGTATACCATATGCCATATTAAACACCATGCCCATGCGTTCACCATCAACCACCCGGGGCATAAATTCAGTCAGGCTCTCTATGACCTGCATATTGCCGTCTATGACTTTGACATTATGCCCCCCTTTTTCCAGGGAATCTGCCACCAGCTTTACCGTAGCCGGATTATAAATTTCCTTATTCTGTATACCGAACTGATTGATGACCCCGGTTAAATCTTCATTATAAATTATAGCAACTTTCACTGTAGAACACCCTTGGTATTATTAATGACCCTGAATTACAGTTGTAAAATACCACCTTTTTAAAGGTTTGTCAATGCTTTTTTTATCCTGGCAGAAAAAAATTTGACATTTTTATAATAATTTATTACGTATTAATATAATTATTTTTTTATGTTAAACATGCAGGATGAAATGGACCCAGAAAAAACGTTTTTTCATATCCGGGGCTGACTGCTATATTAAAAAGCAAGTGTTTTTTTAAAAAATACCTCACTTTTTTTATAGTATACCCCTACGTCATTAAGATTAACAATTTTTGGTTCGTTTAACACTTACAGTTATTTTTTTAGA
>Ga0180433_10004015_pt1 | contig 20978 bp, 17 predicted proteins | sample SS_ome_8_FD_132980 | JGI IMG/M metagenome (GOLD analysis project Ga0180433, IMG submission 132980) | Hypersaline lake sediment archaeal communities from the Salton Sea, California, USA - SS_1_D_1 metaG | ecosystem: Environmental > Aquatic > Non-marine Saline and Alkaline > Hypersaline >... | reverse complement strand
TGCAAGAGACAAGATCTGGTCCAGCAGCTGTGTCAACCTCCGGTTGACAGCTGTTCAGCGATGTGAAACCAACGGTTTCACAGATGTTGAGCGAAGCTCAACACAAAGCTGAACACTGTTGCCTCACCAAGAAAACCCCGTCGCCTTTGGCGACGTCGGTTGCAATGAGGCAACATTATTTGAAAATATCATTCTACGCTTCTTTAGTGATTCCATTAAAGGCTTTCTTCAGTGTTTACCCAGGCTTTCGACCAGCTTTCTCACATTCGCTTTCAGCTTTGCTTTTGTGCCGCTGTTGTCTATGACATGGCGCGGGTATTTGCTGGTAGAAGTGAGCTGGTCCATGCCGCGCTCCCTTTCCTTTTTGTCGCGCCATTTGAACTCTTCCATGTCCTTCGGGTCGCGCGTCTTGGGCTCCAGCCTGCTGCCTTTCCGCCCAACAGACCTCTCAAACCTGGTTTTGATTGGTGCGTCAACAATGAGTATAACAACACTCCCAAGCGTGGCCAGGTAGCCTATCTCATGCATGTCCCTTGGGCCTTCCACGCACATAAGGTCCGCTTTTACGGATTTTATTTGCTCACCCACCCTGCGCACGGGCGCGTCCATGCCCTCCTCTTCGCGGAGCTTCCTTGAGATCATCTCAGAGTTCTTCGTGTTGAGCTCCAGGCCTCTTCGCATGACCTCCTCCCTGATAACGTCGCCGCTCCTGAGCATGGGTATGCCCAGGCTTTTTATGTAGTCCGATACCTCGGATTTCCCCGAGCCCGGAAGACCGGTAACGACTAGTATTGTTTTTACTGTCTCTGTATTTTTTATTTTTTTCTTTTTCATGACTCACACTTCTGTTTCTTTATGGGGGTGACTACATTTTTATGTTTTGTAGTCACCCAGTGACTACACCTAGCTTTCGCCACCAAGAATGTTTTATTATATCATGTTGACAATATTAAAGCATGGTAATGGAAGGCGTGATTACGGGGTTTGCAGGGATCGCAGAGACGTTGGGACAGATAGCCCAGATAAACCCCATATTCCTTTTCATAATCTTCCTTGTGTTCGTTTTTATCGCGTATAAGGTGTTCAAGATACTCGTAAAGGCACTTATAATCGGCATAATCGCTGCATTGTTCCCGTTCTTCGCCAACTATATCGGCGTGGAAATGGCAACCGACCTGAACACCATGATGTTCTTCGGCATGTTCGGCGTGCTGTTCGTGATCGTGTTCAAGATCGTGCATGGCATCCTCAAGACGGGTAGCAGCGTCTTCGGCACTTCGGAGAAGGCAAGGGTGCACAAGGAAGTCAAGAAAGAGCTGGAAAAGGAGAAGAAAAAGGAAAGGAAGGAACACGAAAAATAGATGGCTGTGGATAATAGCAGCTCACCCACGAGTTTAACCAGCCACGTAATTTTTTATCTCGTCTTCGCCGCGGTCAAGCTGGAAGAAGGCGTAAAGGTTGACCTTGTGCCTTGCCCATTCAAAGGTCTCTTCCTGGTCTGAGAAGGATATAGTTATGTTGTATGCCGTTGCTACGGATGAGAAGCTGGTGCTGTTCACTGTGCCGTTCGGGACTGGAAGGACCTTAACGGTGCCTGAGACATTGATTGTGACGCTCACATCCTCGCCCATGAAGTTCCCCACGGTGGTGTTGAGGCCTGTGGCGCTGATGTTCTCGGCAATCAGCCACACAGATGTGTAATTCGTGTAGCGCTCGAGCATGGCATCCTCCATGAAATGGGTGAAGTTGGTCATATGGCCAAGCATGGCGCTTTCATTCAAGCCGAGATTGAGCGCATTCGGCAGCTCCCTCTGCAGGTTCACTGATATGTATTCAATGTCAGCCGACGGCTGCCTGATGAGTGGCATGAACCTCGGTACTGCCATAAAAAACATCGAGCACACAAGAATGGCACCCACTATGAAATACTGCGCCTTCAGCTGGCTTGAACGAGACTCTGTCTCGTTCTGGCCTTTTAACTGGCTTGAGCCAGGCCCTGCCTGGCTCGATCCCCCTTTTTTCATACGCTTCCGTTTCATTCAACCACCCACCTTCCAGAGGTATAGCTTGATATCTATTGGCTGATAAACGGACTGGCCTGCTATGAAGTAGCTTCCAGTCCATATGTCTGTGCCGTTGGGCTCCGGGCCCACGCAGGATCTGCCCGAATCGCATATGTTCACTATGTGGTCATAGCCTGCGATATCGACCTGGGCATCCAGACCTGCATAGTCCATGGCAGCGGCATATACTCTCAGCACGCCCTGGTCGTCCAGTTCCTTGAGTATGTCATAGGCCGTGGCGCTCGCATCCGGCGGCTCGACCTCTATCAGGTAAATCCTTGAGACTGATACGAGAAATGCGACTATTATTATGCTGGCAATCACGCTCTCCAAGGTCATCATGAATCCTTTCATATGTAATATTTAGGTAAGCTAGATAAAATAATTAAATAGTCTATTCGGCTGTTTCAGACGTTTTCGCTGTTTCGGCTATGGGGGACTGGGTTCATGGACTTCCGCTCAATACTTTCCTACATGGGTGTGATGCTGAAGATACTGGGCGTGCTCTCGCTCATACCAACCATTATATCGATATATTTCGGCGACGGACTCTACCCAATGTTCCTGATAACTGCAATCATTTCATTCGCTATCGGGATAATACTTGACAAGAGCTTCAAAAAGATGGAGCTGACACTTGGCTCTGCCATGCTTATCACTGCATTAAGCTTTATCATCATATCCATATTCGGCTCCATACCATACATGTTTTACCTGGAACCTGTTGATGCCGTCTTCGAATCCGTGTCCGGTTTCACTACAACTGGCCTGACCGTGGTCAATATGCCACAGGATCTCCCCATGTCACTGCTCTTCTGGAGGTCGTTCACGCAGTGGATTGGCGGCATAGGCATACTTGTCATATTCCTTGTGCTGGTGGGCTCGACGGGGATGTCATCGTATTACCTCTACAAGGCGGAAGGAGGGTCGGAAAAGCTGGAGGCAAGCGTCAAGCACTCTGTCAGGAAGATGTTCAAGATATACGGCGCTTATACCATACTTGGCATAATCCTGCTGCTGCTCGTGGGAATGCCCGCGTTTGACTCGCTTCTTGTATCATTCACTTCCATCTCAACCGGCGGCTTTGCCCCGCATTCGGCTTCAATAGCCGCCTATAACAGCATCTGGGTTGAGTTGGTGGTGATTTTCCTGATGATATGCGGTGCCACGTCATTCTTCGTCCATGACCGCATATTAAGGGGACAGCTGAGGGGAAAGCTGAGGCTCGTGGGTGGGAGGTTTCTTGGCTATGTAAGGAACCCTGAAACCAAGTTTTTCTGGGTGATAAGCGTGATATTCTTTGCCCTGCTCTCGCTTGCGTTGTGGGGCGTTGCACCAGACCCCATAAGGGCAGGTATATTCCAGACCATCTCTGCGATCACAACCACAGGGTTCACAACCATGAACATAGCAAGCTATCAGGTACCCATGTTCCTCATAATAATCCTGATGATAATAGGGGGCTATGCCGGCTCAACGGCCGGTGGGCTGAAGCTGGTCAGGGTAGGCATAATTCTCAGGTCATTCAAATGGGTGAGCAAGCGCATGTCCTACCCACCAGAAGCAGTGATGCCTTTCAAGTTCGGCAAGCGGGTGATAAAGGAGCATGAGCTGACAATGGTCTTCCTGTTCGTCTGCATATACATAGTATTGCTCGTGGTGAGCGGCGTGCTTCTTATTTTCCTGGACTACACTCCGATGAACTCCATTTTCTTGGCAAGCTCTGCACAGGGCACCGTGGGACTTTCAACCATTGACCTGGCACCAATGGTGTGGCAGGGCAAGGTCCTGCTCATGTTCAACATGCTGCTTGGCAGGCTTGAGATATTCCCGTTCCTTGTGCTGATATATTCCATATTAAACATTGGCTCTGAAAGGGATGGGTATTGATGGGTATTGACTGCGGTGTACCATGGCTGTAAAACTTATATTTCTATACCGCAAGATTATGCCATGGGACTGATTCAGATATATGAAACCCTGCTTGGGTCATTCGGCCCGCAGGGCTGGTGGCCCGTGGGAGGCAAGGGCGGAAAATTCAGCCCCCCGGAATTGGAGGTCTGCGTAGGCGCGATACTGACACAGAACACCGGCTGGAACAATGTGGAAAAGGCGCTTGCAAACATGAAGTCAATGAAGATAAAGTCAATGCAAAAGCTGATGAATACTGACATAGCAAGGCTGGAAGAGGCCATTCGCCCAAGCGGCTTGTACAGGCAGAAGGCGGAAAGGCTCAGGACGCTCTCAGGCTTCATCACAGCCATGGGCGGGTTCAGGCAGTTTTCAAAGAAGGTCACCAGGGAACAGCTGCTGGATGTGAAGGGCCTGGGCCCTGAAACAGTGGATTCGATCATGCTTTACGCCCTAAACAGGCCCGTCTTCGTGATAGACGCCTACACCAAGAGGGTCTTCAGTAGGCTGGGGTTCAATCTTGGTGAAAAGAGGACGAAGTTCTGGAGGCCGGTGCCGAAAAGGCCCCGAGAAGAATATGAGCTATGGAGATGGTTCTTTGAGTCCGGACTACCTAGTTCATCCAAAAGCGGCAAGCAGGCCAGTAGCCACGCCAGCGATCAAGTCAGCATCTACAAGGAATTCCATGCCCTTATAGTGGAGCTGGCTAAGAGGCATTGCAAGGCAAGGCCTGACTGCAATGAATGCCCGCTGGATTCGCACTGCAGGAAAAACATTTGAATTAAAAATCAATCAGCTGCACACTCAGCTGCATACCACATGACATCAGCTGCATACTGCATCGGCATCAACGCCTGCTGCAGGTGTTATTACTCGGTATGTGCATATGCTGTCCATGCAGCTGTAATCCATCATTCTTGCCGAACCCTGTGTTGGTATGGTCCCTATATTGAAGTATGGGTGAAAGTGGCCTTCGCCCGCGGTCTTGGTTATTATAAGGTCGCCGCATGTGCATGTCGCGCCGCTGCAAGAGCATGTGGGCATTATCTGGTCCTGTATCTCCTGCTGGCTGAGCGCCCGGTTCCACATCACTGCCTCGTCTATTGCCCCATCAAAGAACCAGCCATCCGGCTGGCCCTTGCCTATGCTTGCAGGCACGCTGGAAGGTGCATATGAGCTGCATGGCGTGTTGTTCACGTTAACACCGTCCACATACAGCTGTATGATCCTGCTGGTGTCGTTATAGATCCCGATGATATGATACCATTCGCCAACAGACATTACACCGCCTTGGATGTCACATTCGCTGCCAACCCCATCGTATATTGCGAACAGCGCCCTGCCATTCCTGACACCTAGCACATAGCCCTCAGGCCCGGCAGGGTCATATTTGCTTATGGCCCCCATTGTGCCGGACAGACCGGCTGGCCTTATCCACGCTGCCAGGGCTATGTCAGGCCCGTTAAAGCTGGCATCACTGCCCAGGTCAATGTAGTCATTCCTGCCATCGAATTCCATGCCATACTGGTACCTGCCCAGCCTGCCCCGCTCGACAAAGACTGCCCTGCCTTCCTCATATAGCCCCATCATCTCCTCATCCGACAATGGCCGGTCATACATCGCCACTTCGTCAATTGACCCGTAGAATTCCTCATTGATCGGATTGACATCCCCCCTATACCCATAAGTATCATCCCAAGCACCAAAGTGTATGTAGTTCGCCATTGTGAAATTATGGTAGTCAAGCGTATAGTTCAGCTCTCCGTCAAAGTAGAACCTGTATGTGCCATTGGTCGGGACACCGGGCTGGGCCTCCCACGTAAAGGCGCCGGAATGCCACTCGTTTGTCGGGACTTCCCTTATATCCGGCCATGGCAAACCACTGCTACCATCCGACCGGTTATACCTCGCTCCAACCGATATGTCCATCATATCACTGTCATTCAGGAAATCAATGTACATCCGGTTTGAGACATATGTGCCAGGACCGTCTTCGCAAACCCCGCTTGTATATTCTGTACAAAAAGGCTGGTCTGGGGTTTGTGTGATGTATGTACAGCCATTCCTTACATAATTGCCTTGGCATGCACCACCTGACCAAGAACATCCCTCTGCCTCACTATAACATACATACTCGTATGTTATGTCAGAACACATCAGTGGTGTTGTATTGTAGCATCCGAATTGATACGGATAATCACTCCAGTTGAAAATGGCCAGCACATAGTTCCGCCTCCCAACGCCATGGTTCTCTGCATATCTATTAAACCACACCGCTACTGTGCCGTTCCTGAGCCTCAGCGATGATGTGGTGTTGATTGTCATGCTTTCGTTCACGCCATCGAGCTCTATGCAGTCCCCTGCCTGGCAGCCCGAGCTTTTCCGGTCAGGCAGTTCCGCAGAATCAATATCCTTAAGGAAGTAGCCGTTGTTGCCATACGAGGTCATATCATACGTTGTGTTGCCGCTGCCGCCGTCAAAGCGCATGATCAATACACTGTCTCCGTATATGCTGCCGTGGTTGCCCTTGCCTGAAGAGTCAAACGTTGCATTGCCGTCCTGCTCATCCAAGTGCCAGAGCCCCAGCATGCCATTGTCAACAGGGAACATGCCCAGCATGCCCATGCTGTCGGAGTTGTCAATTTCCACGTGCGAAAGGCTGGTTATCATGACCGTTGCCCTGCCGCCCCTGCAATATGCACCACCTGGCGGGACTTCCACTGTCATTGTATATATCTCAAACTGGCCGGACAAATATATCCAGGCCACGCCTGCAAGTGATATTGTCACGAGGAGCATGATTATCTTGGATATGACCGGGGTCATGCCCTTTCTATTTCTGTGTCTAATGCTAAAGAGTATCTTCATATAAAATTATTGTTTTTATTTGTTAAAACCGTTAAAACCGTTAATAATGCTTCAGGATGTAGGGCCACACTAATGGCTTCTTTAATATACCTTTAAGTTGACATCATGGAAAGAAAGGAACGTGTTGGTGTTATTTTTCCAACACGTCCCATATGTTTGCTACCATCATATTGCTATGAGTTTGTTGCAAAGTATGGATCCCAGCTTTGAACTCAGATAATGAATCACATACTCGTAAAACGGCGTGAAATGCGTAACGGCCTCGTTTTCGCTTGTTGGGAGTTTCATTATCCGGTTGGCGAACAGGCAACACGGCTTAATGAACACCCACATCAAGAATAGGAACCATACACCAGCTTGAATTCCAGACCGATGTGGATCGGTTAGGATGACAGCTGTAATACGTTGTTATAGTTGAGAGTATGATGTAGATGCATGTGATGCGTATCATGTGTATTACGCATATGATATCATTACAGTATAAATCTTAATTCTCACTGTTGTGTAGTTAATTGTAAATAAACTTTATATACCCTTTTTGTGTCCGGATGCTTTCAGGCTTCAACATGTACATCAACCACCAAGCCGGTACCTCAAGAAGGCGGCTATGCCGCCCAGGTAAAGAAAGCGCTCACCAGCCTCGTGGTTGCTTGTGATGATTATGACATCGCCCTGCATCTTCTCCACAGCATCCATCAGGCCCTCGTTGTCCGGCACTGACTCCTCTGAAATGAGCAGGGTCTGGACTGCCCCTGCCAATGCAGCCTTCCTCACATGTTCTTGCCCGTAAGTCACCAGCCCGCCCCGGCTGTCCTGCCTGGCTGGCTGGCCTTGGCCGCCATATGCACTGTGGCCACCCTGGCTGGCCTGCCTGATATGGCTGGATGGATGGCTACGGCCCTCTCTGCCGATCTCTGCCAGCAGCTGCTCGACCAGGCCGGTTTCTTTTGCGATTCGGGTCTGCTTGAGGACCCGGTTGGCCGATGTCTTGATCACCTCCTGCACGCCTGTCCTACCCATGCTGTTCGCGGTTTCGATTGATACATGGCTGACAATACCTGGCAGCTTTTCCTTGAGGTAGTTGAACAGGTTCTCCTTCTCGAATCCCGGTCCTGCAACGATGACGGCGTTGTGGGCTTTTGATTCCTTTTCCAGGACCTTGGATATTTCCGCATAGTATTCAGAGCGGTTATCCTCCATGCCAAGCACCTTGCTTGACCTTACCATGCCCCTCATCTCAATGCCCGATCCCCCCAGCGAGGCGAAATAGGCCTCTTCCCTGTCCAGCACGCAGATGAAAAGCAAGGGCTCCTTTACTCCGGCTTTCCTAAGACGGTCGAGCTGCTGCCTTGTCCATTTCGCCTTTTTGATCTTTACCTCCATATATGGCTGGATTGTTATGGAGTGGTATGAGGCAAGCTCCATATCCTTTACGTGTTTTGGGCTGCTTGTTATTTTACCGCGGAGCCTGAGCTGGCCCGTCTCCATCACTGCTTTCCCCAGCTCAATGGACAGGGTTATTGGCACGCGTTCGCCCCTGACAAGCTCGCTGCCGCGTTTTATGGTCTTGCGGCGGCTGGTCCTTGCAGTGACAATATCACCCGGCTCAAGTATCTTTTCCAGATGCCACAGGTCCTCTGGGGCCTCTGTCTTCAGCTTGAGCATTCCAGTCTTCATATCCTTCCGAATGATTTTCATGCTTAAACGCTTCTTACCTTATAGTACCTGACATTACATATTTTGGACTTATGTCAGGTACTGTTAGTAAAGGGCATGTTTCAATCAGTTATGCCCTTTACTATATTTTTATAAGATTATGCCATAATATAATACTATGCACCGCATGAAAGGCGTTGATGACTTCATATACGTGCTTGTCATAGCCCTTGTGCTAATTGCCATATTCACAATTGTTTCTGTTATGTGGCCTTACTCAGGCGTGCCCGGCACGCCCGGCGGTCCGGATATTGGAGAGAACATAACAGTTGCAGAGTTATCTATTGGGGAAGTGGGCTATGCAGAGAACCAACCCAAGTCGTCCCCTTTAGGCACATTCACTGTCGGGGAAACCCAGACCAATGAGCTTAAGAAAGTGCCGCAGCTTGAGATTTCCGCTGGCTGGTTCGGCGGGAACAAGGAGACATTCAAGATCGAAATCCCTTCATACTACACAGACTCGTTAAGGGGGATTGTGATAGCGTTCAACGTATATGACACGAACCAGTACGGCAACCTGAACGTCAGGTGGAACGGCAAGGACTTCTACAATGAAAAGGTGCCGCGGGGCTCTTACACGGTAAGGGTTGATTCCAATTACATAGACGACGTGAACGAGCTCGAGATTTCAAGCGACGGCCCTGGCCTTGCATTCTGGGCTGCTACCGTTTACACGCTCAGGGACTTCAAGGTAAACCTTGAGTATGGGCCTTCTAAACTAATTGCATTCACGCTGGCCCAGTCCGACCTGGACGCATTCACCAAGGGCGAGCTGGAGTTCATAGGATTCGGGACATCCAACCTTAGGGTAAAGATAAACGGATACAAGATATGGGACCAGGTCCCTGACGGCGTCGAAACCATTGGCTTCAACTACACGGATGTGCCGCTCAGGCTGGGCGAGAACATACTCTCCCTGGACTGCCCGACCGGCCAGGCCACCCTGAACAACGCAGAGCTGAGCGTTTATGTTCTGACTAACCAGATAACAAGGACCAGGAGCTTTGACATGACTGAGAACCATTACAACCTCATGGACCAGCAGGCATACACCGGCACGCTGCGGTTCAAGGTGGATAGTATTAACAGGCCAGGCGAGATCAGCATAGAACTGAACGGGAATGCACTGTCACTCGCTGGCACTGGTATTGTCAGGCAGGGCTGGAACACCGCAACATTCGATGCAAGCGATGCCATGAGCGGCTCCAACACACTTGAATTCTCCGGCAATGGCTACTGGGACATCTCAGAAGTGCAGGTTCTTATCGGTAAATAACAGAACCGGCAGCGAAAGCATGTTCTAAGTTTCACTAAAAAGTGAAACATTTATAGGTATGCCATTGATATTATTATTTTCTATTTATAGAAAATATCTTCTATTTATAGAAAATTTATAAAGGCATATATACAATAATTTAACATGCTTGAGAATATATTCAGTTCCAGGGTAGGTACGAAGATAATTCTGGAAATTGGTAGGAAGCCATACAAGGAATTCTATCTATATGAACTTTCAAAAAGCCTGAAAATAGGCATGGGCAGGAGCAGTACCCTGCTCGAAAATTTCACAAAAAAGAATGTCCTTAAAAGTAGGAAGGGGGGGAAAACCATTCTGTATAGGCTTAACAAAAACAATCCTCTGAGTTCTGAAATTATAAGGTTTGCGCATCTCGACTCCTTTTTGAAAATGCCTGAAAGATTCAGAACCAGCATAAGCAGGTTCACAAAGAGGTACGAGGAGCTTCAAGGTGAAAACGTCGTTTCCATAATAATTTTCGGTTCTGTAGCGAAAAACAAAGCCAAGGCATGGAGTGATATAGACATCCTTGTTATAGTGAAGAAGTGGCCAAACGAAAAAACAAGAAAAAAGCTGCACGACGTTTTCTCTGAAATATCCGAAGTTTTTTCGCAGCTTTCAGAGGAGCATATGTACACGGAGAGGCAGTTCTCAGAAGGCTATGATATAGGTGATGACTTTCTCATAAACGTGATGAAAGACGGAATAATAATTCTAGACAAGGGCAATTTTTTCATTGAACACCTGATCAGGGGGTTGCCCGAAGTCACAAAAAAAGCCATAGAGAAGAGGCTTGATATTGCAAAAGAATTTATTGACAATGCTATTGAGATATACAAAAAAATGCCGGATTCAACTGCTTCCATGCTGGGTTTAATATCAATACATCTTTCGAGGGCCGTCCTGCTACTGAATGACACGCAACCTGGATCCAAATATGAAATCCCAAAACAATTGGGTTCCGTAGGCGAAAGTAAATTCGAACGCGTTTACAAAAAGACCAGGAAATGGTTCGACGAGTCGCCATTCGAAACCGACAAAGAAGACGTGTGGAAAACACTAAACTTCCTAAAAGAAAAATATAATGAATACTCGAGAAAAATCGAGGCATGGTCATGAGAAATGCAGTTGAGGCATTCAAAAGAGGCAAGTATGCGCTAACTTCAGCCGAGAAGCTTGCAGGCATAGATCTTCCGGCATCTGCCAGTAGGGCCTATATTGCCGGTGAAAACCTTGCTGTGTCCCTTCTGCTGACAATTGCCGGTTCCGCTCCAAGGGACCACGGAAAGATATGGAACAGTATCAAGTCCCTTTATGAGAAGGGGGTACTGAAAGAAAACTACAGGTCGGTATTGGAAACTTCATACAGGATCAGGATAAAGGCAGACTATGGAGAAGACGTAGGTGGCATTGCGGTTGCTGTCAGCAGGGAATCCATAGAAAAGCAGATACAAAACCTGAATAGGTTCAGGGATGAGGTAGAAGGCATACTCAAAGAAAAGGGTTTCATATAGCCGCAACCTGCATGGCATTTTTTAGGTTATTGGTTATTTAGTTTGGTTTATTCGTCTTATTCGTCGGTTTCTCCGGCACCGGCTTCTGGGACATCTCCACAGTGCAGGTTCTTATCGGCAAATAGCAGAATCTGCAACAGATAAGTTCTAAGTTTCACTGAAAAGTGAAACATTTATAAATAAGCTAATTATAATAGTGAAACATGAAGAAGAGAGAATGGCTGTTCAGGGAAATCCTTTACAGGGTTCTGGAAAAGGAGGAGCATTTCTTTACACAGAAGGCTCTTGCAAAGGGGTGCGGCATGTCCATAGGCAACGTTAACAAGGCGCTGAAGCCGCTTGAAGGCATGAATGCAATCGAGAAAAAGCCAAGGGGGTTCAGGGTCATTAATCCAAAAAAGATCATGCTTTACTGGGCGAGTATAAGAAATGTGAAATCCGATGTTATCCTGAAAATAAGGGTTAATAAAAATGTAAGGGATATAGAGAAGGAAATGCCCCCTGTAAAATTCACAGCATATTCAGGCTATAAATTCAGATTCAGGGATGCACCATCAGATTATTCAGAGGTTATTGTTTACGGCGACCCTGAAAAAATAAAGTCCAGATTCAGTTCATCAGAACCCAGGGCGTCAAAGGCATTGAAAGGCAGACCGAATATCATAATCTTGAAAACAGATTCACATCTTTTAAAATTCAAACATATCCCAATTGCCCAGCTTTTTGTGGATTTATGGAATCTTGATACATGGTATGCGGAGGAGTTCCTAAAGAAGCTTGAAAAAAAGATAAACAATATGGTTGATCAGGTGGATCAGGTGGATTAGCATGGAGTTCTGGAATGATATTGCTACGGACAGAAGCTGGGGAGTGCTGATAAAGATAGGCAAAAGGTTCGAGTTCATGCTTATAGGCGGCTGGGCATGCTACCTGCTGACAAAAGCCATAAAAAGCAAGGACATTGACATGATAGTTGATTTCGGAACACTGGAAAAGCTCAGGCACGAATTTCCAGTCAAGAAGACCGGCCTCCTTAGGAAATATGAAGCCAAGATCGAAGGCATTTCTGTTGATATCTATGTCCCTCATTACTCCAGGTTCCCGGTGCCTGCCGAAGAAATCGCAAAAAACAGCATGTGGAGGGAAGGCCTGAAAATCCCCAAGCCTGAGATTCTACTGATACTCAAGCAGCAGGCCGAGATGGACAGGATGCACTCCGTAAAGGGGCAGAAGGACAGGATGGACATACTTAACCTGCTAATAAACTCAAACCCGGGCATAAATCTGAATGATTACAAAAAACTGGCCAAAAAGCACGGCCTGGGAGAATTCAGGAAAAGGCTCCTCAAAATAATAAGCGAATCGAAAAAGGAGTACGAATACCTCGGAATACGAGATCCCGGAAAGATCAAGAGGATTAAGAGGCGGCTGATAGATGAGCTTATGTCTGTTTAGTACTATTGGGACATCTCAGAAGTGCAGGTTCTTATCGGTAAATAGGAATTAGGATCTAATCAAAATATAGTACCTAAATTTGCCACTACCACGGCATTGAATCCCACAACTGTTTGTAAAAAGGCCTTAGGTCATGGGTCCTTCTTATTTTCTTTAGCCCTTTCCTGTACACCTCAAGGTCTTGCCTTTGCTGCGGCGTCATTGTATCTGACCATTCAAGCTCAAAACCGTTAACTTCATCCAAGGCACTCTCAACTGCATTTGCAAACTTATCCTTCTTTTTGCTTCCCCATGGAGTTTTCTTGGGTATGCTATTATCATGCCTTCCTCTCATCTCTCCAAAGTCGTGATAGAACCAACCCTCATTGTAAGCAGCTACCTTTTTCCCGAGTTCGCTCACCTTCTTTTCGGTTTTATCTATGTCTGTTTGTCTATCCACTTTCCCGCCCTCGCTAAGGTTATCTGTTCCTATGGCTTTGTACTGCGCCAGCTCATTTTTGTAAGAATCTAGTTCACCTTCATAGTCTCCCGGCTGCAATGACTGCCTTACTTCGTCATATTTCCCACTGATTCTTTTGGATATGGGCCCGTAACTGGTTTTCCTTCTCACGGCCGTGTTTCTACGTGATTTTGGCCTGATTTGGCCATCAGCAGCATTTGCATTACTTTTGTCTCCGGTCGCCCCATTAGCACTAGTGTCTTTATCACCTTTTGGTGTACCTGGCACACTGTACCCATTATCATGTTTTTTATCTTGTTTTTCATCTTCCGGGAAATCCGGGAATCGAGTATCCTTATATTCACCAGACGCTTGTGTTAAGCCTCTGGCGTAACGGACTGCTTTCCCGCCTCTATATACCACTGGACCGGTAAATCTGCCTGCCCCATCTTCTTCACAGAAGTCCCTTGAAACAGAATCATCGAATTCGATTATATCATTTCCATTGATTTCATAATCGTCCCCAAGACCGCCTTTTAGTTGTATTTCGCTTATGAAAACAGGGATGCCGTCTGGTGTTACCCCCCACCAATAATCATTACCAGACTTGTCTTCGCCGCCGTATTTATGGATTTTCACTGCAACCCTTTCGCTTCTGTTGTCTGTTGCATCAGCAGCGTCTTTAGGTTCATTTGATTGGTCTTTACCTCGGCCCGAGCCCTTATAACCAGCTGGAACGGGCTTTACCATTTCAGTCATAGTACCATAACCAGTAGGGGTATGAATCGAATAAAGAACCTCCATGCCATCATACAGGCCACCAAGGCCTCCCTCAACACCTTTAACTTTCACCTCTGCATGGTAAAAGGGGAAACGTATACCTGTTTCTTTGTCTAACACGTACCCGGTATCAGCTTGGACATCGTCTTCCATCACCAGCTTTCCTTCTCTTAGTGCGGTAGCAGATTCGGCCATATTTATCACCCATCCCTTGCTAACCCATTCGGGCTCTCCCTGCTAAAATATATACAATATGGGTATTTAAAGCTATCATTTATTCACTACTGAATAGTGACATACTATTCATGGATTAATGGATTGGCGTGGTGATATGATGATGGGGTAATGTTGCCAAAAAAGTGCCTTAACATAGCCCTTAACATGACCCTTAACCGTACCCCTTAACTCATTGTATTTATACATATTCGGGCCTAATAATTTATCAGGTGGGTTAGTTGGTCAGGTGCAGAGATGCAATAAACAATGGCGGTGTTGCAGGTTGCAATGAAACACTCGAAGTAACACGGGGACCTTACTCGGTTGGGGCCAGGGGAGCCAGACAGAGGTTTTACGATGTTAAATGCCCTTTGCATGGGGAGTGGGCCGTTCCAGAAGCGGATTGGATAAGGCTCCGGAACCAAGCGAGGGATGACGCAAGGGTTAGGCCAACCGACCAAGATGCCGCTATTATGGTTAACAGGATAAATGGGTTCTTAGCCGATAATGTGCCGGACGATGAGATAATCTCAGAAATAACCATGTTTTTGGAATCAAAATTCCCAGCACAGGAGCGCAAGAACCTTGTGGAATACGCCAAGGGCATGCTGGAATCCGTGAAAAAGAAGCGTGGGAAGGAGGAAAGGGAAACCTCTGACATCCTGTGCCCTGAATGCAGGGCCAAGAAACTAATCCACGTGAAGGACACCAGGAACAAAATAGACTATTATTTTTGCAACAACCCCAAATGCCCGGCCCGATATGCGAAATTGTCTTCCCGGCAGGTAAGGGAGAAGGAAAGGGTATATTGGGACAATGAAAGGGAAAACATAAGGAACGGCCTCACACGTAATCTAAATAACAACCGGATTACCAGAGACATGTACAATGACTTGCTTTCCCATCGGCTCGCTGTGGCTGATGCTGCCGAAAGGAAAGCCAGCCGAGGCATGTTCTCTTATTTCAAGAGAAAGGGCAGCTACAAGGACTGGAAAGAACACTACAAAGTAGTTTTGAGGAAAGCCAAGGAAAGGCGCGACAGGCAGCTCCGTGAAGTGGAAAGCCAACGTAGACATATGGGTAAAGATGCATACAGGGAGCGGAGAAGGAAAATCAAGGAAAAGTACAGAAATATAATGAAGGCCTCCAGAGAGAAAAAGGGAAAGGCTGAGGAAGAGAGGGGGCTGGAAGGCAACCCCTTTACCAGGTGGTCTGAAAAATACATGGGTGGCGAATGGGGAACCCACGTCACCAAGATATTAGGCATACTGGCCATGATAATCCTCGGCATGGTCATATCCCAGTATTTTGAAGGGAACTGGGCAGGCAACTTCACGCTCGGGTTCATCCTGCTCGGCATCAGCACGATGATGCCGGGCTACAAGAAACATGAAGGCATTGACAAAATATCATTGAACGTTACCCCGAGCGTCCTTCCATGGCTGCGTAAGTATATGAAATATGCCTGGAGAAACAAGGGCTCTGGAGCCGGCTCTGCCGCAGCAAAGTCCGCCTTCAAATTCTTCGCAGTGTGGTTCTTCATAACAGGCGCCAGGAACGCGACCGCAATAGGCTTCCTTGCCAACATAGTCATGATAGTGGTAGCCGCGGTATCATATTTCGCTTTCAGTTCCAAATACGACCCTGACGTGCCTGGGGCGGTAATAGAATCCTTTACCCGATTTTTCATAGGCATAATAATAATACCATGGTGGGTGTTCTACGGCATATTCCAGTCCTTTGTTCTGGGATTAATGGCAATGGCGTTCTTTGCAGTGCCTCCAACAGCAAGCAAGGAGAGCGGTGAACAGGAAAGGGTAATGGGCGGTGAGTATCAACGGTGGTTGTTTGCCATTATAATGTTAGTTGCACTGGCAGGCTCCGGCATCATGGGCGAAACAGTGTTTGGAATGCCTACGTGGGGCCTTACAGGGGCGCTCAAGTCAACGTTCTTTTACTTCTGGCTGGTGTGCGGCATAGCAGGCTTCTTCTCGCCGGCATCACAGAGGCCTGCACTGGGGTTCATAATGCTCGGCGCCGCTACCATGATATATGCAGTCGGTCCTGGGACGCAGCAGGTCGGCACTGCCCTGCTTGGGCCATGGTTCGGCAAGGCGTTTGTCGGCTTGACAGATGCCATGGCGCCTGTGACAGAGGCATTCAACCAGATAGGAACCACGTTCGGCACAGCGTTCCAGATGATTGTCAACCCGGTTGGGTTCGCACAGGGTATCATGTCAGGGACCTATGCCAGGGACGCTGATACCGGTCTCATCGGCTCATACGGCGTGGAGGTTGGCACCTTCAGGGCCACGCCTATCTATACCAACCAGTCCTACAGCATAATCATACCTATAGAGAACAAGGGCTCTGCAGATGCGAAAAACATAGTGGTTTCCCTTTGGGCTGGGACTGGCGTAGGCAAAGATAAGGAAGGTCTCAAAGTGAAGAACCTGCCGATGACCGAAACAAAGTACTGGAGGCCGTTTGAAAGCGATTTGGCAAATACCATGATATCCCAACACACGGATGCTGGTGCTGCTATTTGGAATGCGATCGATAAAAAGGCAATAAACATACAACAGATGGGCATAATCAAAGAGGACCTTGAAAAACTGAACAAGGACAGCTATATACAATACACATGCGACGATACCGGCAAAAGCTGCAACGCAACCCTAGAGGACAGGACATTGACAAAGCTCGACAGCGACCAGATATTCTTCAGCAGCACAGGCATACCATGCAGCTCTGTGGTTGAATTCGGGCTGCAGACCCAGGAGAAGGCCAAATTCCTTCCGTTCAGCGCAATAATAAGCTATGATTATTCAGTTGAATCCAGCCTTGAGATAGAGGCATTGAGCGGGGACGAATGGGCCAGGCTGGCACAGCAGGGGCTACTATACCCTGGCCAGAAAAAGCCATCAACAATGGCCAATTCGCCTGCCATGCTCAACCTTGACACGCTCGAGCAGCCCATAAGGGAGAGGACGCCGTTCTTCATAGCGCTGAACCTTACGCCTGCAATAGCCGGCAAGGGATGGGTTGAGGATGCTGATGTAATGCTTGAGGTGCCAAGCCAGCTGTCAAAGACATTGACAGACTGCACAACAAGGCCATCAAATAAACTAACCGCTGCCCGGGACACAGGAATATTCAAATGGGAGAAAGGGGACTACCCAACCAACCGGAATGCCATATACTGCTATTTCGGCGGCATGCTGCTGGAGGAGGGCAACCCCACACAGACCTACTATATAAGGGCAAATGCCAGCTTCAGGTTCAACAACGTGGAGACCAAGGCATTCGCGTTCGAGTTCGGTGGCACGAGGTGCTGCGGCACAGTGGCTGACTGCACTGGAGAGTTCAAGAGCTGCCCGGAATCCGGCGACAACAAGAACGTGTGCACGGCTGGGGATGGTGGGGGTACGAATGGCGGGACAGGTATTGGGAAAGGTAAAGATGGTTTTTGTGAGTCATTGGCTAGCAGTCAACTAACATCAAAATGCCCTCTAGGATATGGTGGATGCCTCAGTGATGACATTTGTGAAGATCCGTATATGCTGGATGTCGGTGGAGTAGACACTAATGTTAATCTGAAGTGCTGGACAAAGGCGGAAACAGGAATAGATGCAAGAATATGCTGCCCTGATAACGGAGAGAAATCAAAATGCATAGCCGCGTTCAATTCATTTATGCTGGGCGGAACCCAAGAACAGATCGAAGCCGCTTATTTGGGGATTTAATGTTCTTATTGGCCGTTGATAATTTCTGCTAAGAAGTATGATTTCTACAGAGCCATTCTCATTCATATACCTTTAAATTGACAGTATAAAAAACCACGGTGAGCCTGGGGCTGCACCGTGATTTTTCATATCCAATTCTTGGTTGTTTCTGGAGCTACAGCCGTGGTATTGACAGGGTACCGACCCTTGCATTGTGCTCTTGTTGATCCTCAGATACAGGTATGAAGTTGTGAGGTGTACCAACAACACCATTGCCGATGCAGCGGGCAATCCTTCTCGGGTACACCTGTGAACCCACCATTATACTGCCGTTAGAATCGGTGTTTCCGATATCGAACCTCACCTTAGGCGAATCCAGAATCTCAATGTAGTATGCCAAGGTAGCACAGGCATCATAGCCTGTTAACGCCTCGGCTTCCCTTGTGACACCCTCCACTTCAAAGTTGAAGCAGACGCTCAACTGCCGATTGGACCGTGGTGTTATGCCAGGACGCAGTATCTCACCAGCCAGAACCTCAAACTCTGGAGGAACACGACCATTTGTTATGAGATGACTGTATACCTGAGGACCAGCACCATCACGTGACTTCTTCCTGAGGAATTCGTTCAGTTTTTCAGGGTCTGTGATGTGCAATCCCCTTATGGTAACTGGCCCGATGATTTTGTACGTCTGTCCTGTATGCAAAGCCGGGGGCTTTCCAGATGGCACAGGGGTACCTGGTAAAGTAACGCCTGGACCAGGTGTTGTTATTGTCTCAGTAGGTGTGACTGTATCAGCGGGTGCGGACGGAGCTGCAGGTGCAGCAGTTGAAGTTGCCGGACTACCACCAACAGCTTTGGCTGTGATAACAACGGCTAATATGGTTGCTATAACCACAATTCCAAGAACGATGCAAAATGTACCAATATTGTCTCTTATCCAGTTCCACATAATGGAACCTCCTTTCTTTGTTTGTTCGTAAAACTTGTTTTCATTAAAACGTTACACACAACAAAAAACTTTAACTTCTTTTGACTGATTGGGTCAGTCAAACCTACTAACTCTGCGTTGCATCAGGCAGAACCACTCTCCATGCGTTGTCCGTGCCCGTACCTTTAACAATAGCCTTCCTACGCCGCAGGGAAAACCAGATTTTTTCTTTATTCTGTTTGGTCACTCCGGGCAATGTCAGAATAAAGCTCTTGATTTTCCCACCTGTATCGAGATCACCACTGGTAGCGTGTTCCTCGACCAGGGCCTTTACGACACTATCCACCAAAAAGCTGAAATTATCGATCGGATCAGTAGGTGATTGCTCAGTCTCGGTTTCGGTGTCTGGCTGCTGATCGTCGGGCTGCTCAGTCTGCTCAGGAGGCTTGGTGTCTTGACTATCGTCAGCAATAGTGACTTCCTCGGCGAGTGCTGCTGACACAATACCCAGCCCGCGGGCAGTTTCCTCGTCAATCAATAAAGGCCTGCCAACGAACTTGCCGGTTTGCACCTCAGATGGCCCAAGCACACCGCAATCTTGAAGATTGCGCAGCATGGTACTGGCTCTAGTCTGCTTGAGATCCAATTGTACACCAGCTTCTGCGAGCGCCTTCTTCAGGGTTGTATACGTCCAATTGGGATATTCCATGGGGTCGGCATTGACCATAACAGCAATGATGGTGAGATAATCTTCGCCAGTTCCTGTCCGAAGAAGCCCATTGAGCTTCTCAGCGTCGAGAACGGCTGCTGCAATGCTTGGCTGTTTTTGCTGGGGTGTCTCAGGCTCGGTCTGCTGGAGTGTCTCAGGTTCAGTCTGCTGGAGTGTCTCAGGTTCAGTCTGCTGGAGTGTCTCAGGTTCAGTCTGCTGGAGTGTCTCAGGTTCAGTCTGCTGGAGTGTCTCAGGCTCGGTCTGCTGGGGTGTCTCAGGCTCGGTCTGCTGGGGTGTCTCAGGTTCAGTCTCATGTGGCAGGTCGGCAGGTACAGGTGGGAAATCTGATATCGTTTCTCTGCCTCGAGCCTTCTTCTTGTTGATGTTAATGCCTGTACCAATCAGTATCAGGCCCAGACCCACTGAAACTACTATTATGATTGTTATAGTAGTCATTTGATTTCTCCTTTCGTTGATGTGGCAATTTTCATGCGTCATTGTATCGTGAGATTTTTCCGCTCTCTCTTTGAATAAGTTACGCATGATATTGCCTGCTCTAGTTTGGTCCGAAGACCGTCTTCAGACTCTGTTAATGTTGATATTATTGTTATCCGCCCACTTTTCTCAAAGAGAGCGGCCGCCGAAATATATAAAATCAAAGAGGTAATCCACTATCCCGGCGGCCTGGAGCGGACTCTCTCGAATCCATATGCTCACCGGTTGCAGATTAATCTCCTTGGTTGTTTTTTCGTATTCATGATAATCCCCCTTTCTCTGAGGACTAGCTTGTATAGCATATATTTACTCGTGTGTTACGAGGTATATTATTATAACTAACAAAAGCTGGCATTCCCAGACCGCACACATGCGACCAAACTGGCTGTTCCGTTTTTGACGGAAGACACCAAATTTGGCCGGAATTTGTGCGAACGGTCATGGGGTTTTGCCATATCCAAACGCTTCAATGTATGTTACAAAGCATCCTGAGGGTGCTCTGAAAGCCATAAAGGCAATGATTTTGTAATGTTTGGAACATGATGTGATGTTAGTGTGATGATACAATGTTTGGGATAGGCGTGAAACGTGTTTAATATAGAGGGGAAAGCTTTAAAAACCTTTCGTTATTTGTCACTATAAAGAAGTTAAATATTATATGCTTTTTATTCATTCCGTGCCTATCGTATCAGGGTTTTGTTCATTATTGGCATGTTAACTACTCATGGCCAGCGGTTGCGCTATCCCTATTAGTGAGACTTTTTCATATCCTTAAAGAATACCTCCACAGGATATAAGTAACCAATTGCACCGTTAGGTCTTGTATAGTTCCAATGCCTTATGTAGGCTTCATGGCTAT
>Ga0180433_10004014_pt1 | contig 20979 bp, 17 predicted proteins | sample SS_ome_8_FD_132980 | JGI IMG/M metagenome (GOLD analysis project Ga0180433, IMG submission 132980) | Hypersaline lake sediment archaeal communities from the Salton Sea, California, USA - SS_1_D_1 metaG | ecosystem: Environmental > Aquatic > Non-marine Saline and Alkaline > Hypersaline >... | reverse complement strand
GCGACAGCCGTGAAACCCAATTCCTCAATAAGATATTCAATGATCCGGTGGCGAATCTGAATGAACTCGTGAGCCATATGAATACTTTCTCCCAGAGCCACGACTTTTGCGTCTCTCACGATTTCCTTCAAAATACTCAGATCTTCATACCCACTGCCGGGGAGGGTTGTGATGACAGGCACGGCGTTTGCTTTTGCCCACTGCTCAAAAGAATTAGCGGGCGGTTTGCCATTCTCATGTCTCGCCTTACACATGGGAATAAGGAGGAGGACCAAAACAATCGACAGATATACAGGAAAAAATTTCTTTCTCATAGTGTGTGTCTCCTCAGTTTGACAGAAAGAATATAGTCAGGAAAGCGGATAGTCAAATTGAATAATCCACGTATCAATGCCATGCAAAAACTTCCGGTTTTCTGCCATGCAAAGATTTCCGGTTTTAGGTGCTAAAGATCAGAGCTTGTTCATTGAAGTTGTTCCCTCGGACAGCACGTGGGCTGCGAAGTATTGTCCCTGTGAATCTTTACGTCAAAAATTGAGCCCCTTCCTTTCCGAAAAGATGCCCGGTCTCGAGAAATCAGCGAATTATAGGCAGGATAAGGTGCGATGGATGTTTTTTTGAATGGTGAATCGTGTTTTTGGCCATAATCCATTCGCTCTCATCATAGTTGTGACCGCCCGTATTGAGATTTCGATCGAAGCGGGGAAAATTGCTGCTCGCAACTTCGAGGCGGATTCGATGCCCTTTGCGGAAATAGATGCTTGTGGCCGATACATCGATCGTCACTCGGTATGCCTGTTCGGGTTCCATAAAAACTTCCCTATCCCAGGCCTCCCTGTAACGGGCACGCAAGATGCCTTCGCAGATGTTAAAGGCGGTTCCATCCGGATAGACATCCACAAGCTTGCCGGTGAAGTCGGTGTCCTTGGCCGAGGAGGAGACATAGAGCACGAGCTCTATCGGCCCGGTTACCTCGACCCCTTCTTTGAGGGCCGGAGTGGTATAGACGAGAACATCATGACGCATCTCGATCTCTGACTGGTCGTAGGCGCCAGGAACAGCGTCCGGGCTGCCGGTACAGCACACAGGCCCTCCCAGGCTAGGGACAGGTGACCCCGGATCATAGATGTATGTGTCCGGCTTCTCATTACCCGGTTCTTTTGTACTCAACTTTCCCGTCCCATATCTGCTGTTGGCATGGCCGTCGCTGTGCAGGTAGTATTTCGTGAATTGTGTTACGGCCAAAGGCCACTCGTCTGCGGACTTCCACTCATTCATTCCCATGAGAAAGTACTGCACTTTTGGCGTGGACGTCACGTCATTGTCTATTCCTTTCAGCCAATACTCGAGCCATTGTTTGAAAAGACCGAAGTAATCGAATCTGGTGTCTCCAACTGACATGTCGCCGATGTAGGTGTCTTCGGACATGTTCGTGGCAAAGTCACAGTGGGCCTGGGGTCCGATGATGACATACTGATGATTCCGGCCTCGATCAGTGACCGCGTTGCGCCGCATGATGTTGAATTCGTAAAAAGTCTCAGGGGTGCATTCGTCATACCAGGTGTTGACGTGCAACGCCGGCGTGTCGAATTGATCCGTTTCGACGACATATCCTCTGTCGATCCAGTATTTGCTTCCCGGGCCGTGGGAGACGAAATCTTCCCAATCCGTGTCGGGATAGCCGGCTGCTTTGACCATGTCGATGATGGGAAGGGTTTGCCACATCCTTTGAAAATCTATATCGGGCGCTATCGGTCCCGGTTCGAAATGGTCTCCGTATCTTGCCCAGAAATCATCGGGTGCATCCGCGGGTGGCCGAAGAAAAACTTTGCTCCCGTTTCTGATGAACCAACCAAACCCTGCTGTAATTTTGTAGGCACCGCCCCAACTCAGGCCGAATCCTTTATGGGGAATAACACCCCCGGCGGCCAAAGGTATCATACAGGCGAGATGAGGAGGTCTCGCTCGAGCCATCATGATCTGATTTTCACCCAGATAGGAGCACCCAAAACTGCCCACTTTGCCGTTTGACCAGGGCTGGCTGGCCAGCCATTCCACACAGTCATACCCATCAAGGACATCGGCTTTGGACACAGTGTACTCACCTTGCGATTCGAACCTTCCCCGCATATCTTGAACGGCAACCACATATCCTCTACTGGCAAGGGTGCGTTCGAGAGAACCTTCCCTGCGAGAGCGCTTTTTATTGTACGGTGTGCGGATCTGAACCACTGGGAGCTTTTCGCCGGCGTCCACGGGAAAGTAGAGGTCTGTGGACAGTTTGACCCCGTCACGCATCGGCATCATAATGCTTCTCTCCAGTCTCACCTTATACGTGGTTTCTGTATCTTTGTCGTCGATTGCAGCACCGTTTCCAACCAGCCAGAAAGGCAGCAGCAGAATCATTCCGGGCAAAATAGAATGAACTGATCGCTTGAATTTCATGAGGAATGCTCCTTAGTTTGAATTCTTTTACGGAAGCCTTTTCTTGAAGACAAAGGGACGCAGTGAATCCGTATCCACGAAAAAACCGAGGATTTTTCCCGTATCACTGATTTTAAAGACGATCCTGGACAAAACTCGAGATCGTCCGGCAAAATTCTTTGGATTTTCTGGAGTAAGCCTTATATCCCTTTTTCTCAAATTGGTGAGAACAAGATTGTCGCCGCGCAACACAATGTCATAAGTGGCATCCAATTCTTCATTGACATAGCGGCCCACATAGGCCTTCAACTGCTCTTTGTTCACTTGAATAAGCTCCACTTTTGGAGCCGTGTTTTCTTGAAAAGAAAATCCGTTAATTTTCCCATCGGCATCTTTTCCAAAATAAACAGGCAGTCCGATATCCGCAATGAGAAATTCGGTCTCGGATAAAGGCAAAAGTCGAAAGACTGCACCACCGAAATCAGCTGTTAATTCGGTGTCTTTCAGCACAATTTTCAGGTAGGAACCGGGTCCCATCCTGTAATGTCCCTCATACGTTTTCAAAACACTGGGGCTTAGTTCGATGGGCTTCTTTTTTTCTGTTGCGGGCATAGCTTTTTTCTCTTGTGTCATTTGGGATTCAAGGTAAATCTGAGCGAGGTTTTCCACGGCCATGACCGGATCATAGACGTTATAATCCCAGTTGACAAAGGCAAAAACCCCGAAGGGAATCTCCGGATAATAATGAAAAGCCGCCCGGAATCCCCCCCAGTCGCCGTTTTTATACATCCGTTTCAATCCGTTATGCGTATCGATACGAAATCCATAGGAATGACCGGCATCCTGGCCGCTAGATAATTTGCCTGATGATGACATCTTTGCCATGAAAGTCGCCGAGCCAACCTCTCGAGTTTCTAGATTCGACATCAACTTGATAAAGTCATCCTGTGTTGTGAACAGCGAAGTTGATCCGACAACAGCCAAATTGTCGCCCCCTCTGAGGTAGCCTTCGAAGTGACTGTAACTGATGGAATAGGCCCGGTTCTCTATGATTTCCCTGTAGTCATCCCTAAAGAGTGTTCGAGTCATTTTGAGAGGCTTGAATATGTTTGTCCACGTCCAATCCCGAAATGATTGGCCTGAGATGCGCTTGATGACTTCAGCCAGAAGGGTATAGTTTGTCTTTGAGTAAAGATATTTCGATCCGGGCTTGAAGAGAGGTTCTTTCTGATGTGCCATTAGCTTCCAAACATGCTCAGGAGTGATGACATCTCTTTCATTCCAGCCCGCCAGGATTAGAAGGTCAAACCAGTCGATCAAACCACTGGTGTGATAGAGCAGATGAGCGAGGGTTATTGAAGCGGCAAAGGCAGGGAGCTCAGGGATATGTTCTCGCACACTGTCTGCGACAGAAAGTTTCCCTTGATCCTCGAGCATGGCAATAGCCATCCCGGTTATGGGTTCAGCGACAGAGGCCACATCGAATACGGTTTTTGGCGTATTGGGATTCAGATACTCGGCATTGGCCTGACCAAAGCATTTTTTATAGACGATTTCCCCCTTGTGGATAGCGGCGACAACACCTCCCAAACGATCCGGTCTTTCCCACTCTTGCATGGCTTGTTTCAGTTTAGCTTCAATGGCTTCAGGTTGGGTTGTGTCCGCCGATTCTTGGGCAAAACCCGCAGAGAAAACAGTGATGAGTAAAACAAGCACACATATTTTTGGTTTCATTGCTTATCTCCTCCTTTGAGGGCGGGCTCATTATATGCCAAGCAAAATCCCTTTTCAACCAATGTTGGGGTCAGACTTTGGCAAATTGAAAACCCCCCTAGCTAGCAACAATACCTTTAGTACGGCGTGTCCACCAAAGTTTGACCCCATAGTTCTTTTGACTTTTGATGGGCTATTTGCTACTAATTCTATGGGTGAGGTTTATCACGATGAAAAGATTAACGTATTTTTTGTTGCGCAAGACATTTGCGGTTTTTTTGCTGTTCATTTGTGTTGTTGCGGGGGATACCATGGCTGTAACGGTCGATGATTTTGACAATGCTCTTCCTCCGGAGATCGACGGCTGGAAAAAAGCGGATAAGGCTGTCACTTATGATAACAAGAGCTTGTATGACTACATCAATGGAGGGGCGGAACTCTACATCGCCTATAATTTTCAGAAGATGTACGCCTTTCGCTATACAGCCGGCGATGACTCAGAGATCGTCATTGATATTTTTGATATGGGGAAATCCTACGACGCCTACGGCATATTCTCCCACGGCCGGGAAGCTGATGACGAAAAGCTTGGCCAAGGTTCTGAGTACAACTCTGGCCTTCTGACATTTTGGAAGGATCACTACTATGTCTCTATCCTGGCCTTCCCTGAAACGGAGAGCAAAGCGCAAACGGTAAAAAAACTGGGGGGTCTTTTGGCGGATGCCATTCCAGGAACAGGGGAGAGCCCTCCCATCGTCGATCTTTTGCCGGCAGAAAATCTGGTTCCCTACAGCACACACTATTTCCACCATTATATTTTGGTCAACAGCCATTACTACATCGCCAACGAGAACATCCTCAACATTGATGACACGACTCATGCTGTTTTAGCCAGATACAGAATAGATGGAAATACCTTTTATATGTTGGTGGTGGTTTATGAAAATGCCCACAAGGCCCAAGAAGCCCAAAAAAGCTTTTTGCAGCATTACCTTCCCGATGCTCAGGACGAAGTCAAAAAAATGGATGACGGCAAGTGGACCGGCTGTAAACTGGAGGATTCATTGATGGTGGTGATTTTCAACTCACCAACTAAGGATATCCTCACATCGTATTTAGAGTTGGTTAGAACCGACTTCCCATAAAATCTAAATTTTGCGAAGGAGGAAGAATGAAGGCAAAGAAGGTGATTACCCGACGTGATTTCATAAAACAGACTTCTGTGGCAGCTATAGGCAGCAGTCTATTCTTATCCCATACGGACTCTCTGCTGTCGTATGAAGGAAAAAAATCAAGGGTTGTTTTAGTCCGGAATAAGGATGTGCTTAACGAAAACGGGAAGCCCAGAGAAGAAGTCGTGTTGGAGATGTTGGATGCCGCCTTAAAGCAATTGTGCGGGAAAAAGGATGCTGCCGAAGCTTGGCAATCTATCATTAAGCCGGATGATGTGGTCGGCATCAAGAGCAATGTCTGGCAGTTCATCCCCACCACGGCAGAGGTAGAGAATGCCTTCAAGAAGCGAGTTATGGATACGGGCGTCAAAGAAGAAGATATCGGCATCGATGACCGGGGAGTCTTGCGTAATGGCGTATTCAAAAGATCCACAGCTTTAATCAATTGCAGGCCGATGAGGTCCCATCACTGGTCCGGCGTGGGTTCTCTCATCAAAAATTACATCACCTTTGTCCCCGATCCCTACAACTACCACGATGACTCCTGCGGCCGTCTGGGAGTGATTTGGGATAACCCGCTCTGCAAGGGAAAGACACGCTTGAATGTTCTGGGAATGCTCACACCCCAATTCCACAGCGCAGGGCCTCATGCCTTCAATCCCAGATATGTGAGTAATTATTATGTGTTTTTAGTTGGGTTCGATGTGGTGGCCGTTGATGCCACCGGATTGCGTATCATCCAGGCCCTCCGCAACGAATACTACGGAGAGGAAAGACCCCTCAGCCCTCCGGCCAAGCACATATTTCTGGCAGATACAAAATATAAACTGGGCACGGCTGATCCAAACAAGATTGAAATTGTTAAAATCGGCTACGATGTCGACAGCTTCATCTAACTGCCTAAACGCGGTTCTGCTTTTTATCTCTTTTATAATTTCTTTGCTAGAGAGATCAGCACGAATGAATCTTTTGGAAAGAGGTATCCCAGCCTGAAGAAGAACTTCATGATCCAGGCCTTCTTCGTGGTATTTCCCTCACGCTGAAGGTAGTCTTCCATCCACCACTTGTTCGACTTGGCCCACAGCTCCAGATAGATGCCTTTCTTTTTCAAAACCTTGAACCCTCCTCCCGGCAATAGGGAATCGTTGAGCTCCGTGTAGGAAAACTCTCTCAAGTGATCAGGGCTGATAGGCCAGTCCTGCTGGTTGAGCCTATTGACCCGTCTTTTCCGGTTGGGTGTGGTGACCACGAGTGTCCCGCCACTTTTGAGAACCCGATTCCACTCTTTTACCCCTGAGTCAGGTTTGGGGAGATGCTCCACAATTTCCCCCGCAAAAAGAGAATCAAAACTGTTTGATTTGAAAGGGAGATGTGATGCATCAAAAACCAGCCAGGTTATATCCGGCCTTCTATTTTTTCTGGCTTTCATCAGAGCCTGGACACGATCACCGGCAAAGATGGAAAAATTCCATTTTTGATCATAAGCTGTGAAAAGCGAGAGCCCGCATCCCACATCCAGGACTTTGCCTCTGAAAAACCGCTTGAAAAGCTTTTTGAGAATTTTTAATTTGAAATGATGCAGAAGGTCTAGAAAAGGGTGCTCGGGCGAATAGGCGTCCTTTTCGAACTGCCTGTTGTAAAAGGAATCCAGCACGTCTTTGTTGTCGACCTTAAGCAGGATTCGTTTCAGCAGCATAATTTCAGGCGTTTCATCCCAGAAAACCAATTTGCATTCCATGAGAGGGACCAAGGCATAATCCGGATTGATCCAGTGGTTGTGAGGCTGAATCTTTTTTCCAGCCTCACTCAGGGAAATGGAATCCTTGACCACACTGTTCAAATCCAGGCATAAGCGCAATCTGTGCTCTCCGTTTTCTAACTTATACTGCCACCATCCCAAATGGTTATCCGGATGATCTTGAGGTTGGAAGGAGTAAATGTCCACGGCAAAGATGAGCTCCTCATCAACATTCAATGTGATATCCAGATATGTTTCTCCTTTGAAACCATCAAGGGAGACTTCCGGATCTTGAGGATACAGCTCAATATTTATCAATGGCTTCTCTCATCAGTACCCATAAAGTAGCATATATCCCAAAAAAATTCGTCAACTAACCGGACTTTTTGATTTCTCTGGTTTATACAAAGAGTCTATGATAGTATCTCTTGTTGATTGTAGGAAATGAGTAAAGGTAATGCCCGTTTTTCTGCGGACAGAGGGTCAGTCCTGCTCAGCTGTTGCCGCCCCCCCTGCCGGACATGCAGGGGCCCGATATATACCGCATACTTACCGGGAAGCTCGTAGCTCGCAGCTATGAAATGTCAAGAATCAAAAAATCATGGGTAACAATTGGTTGTGAATCATATCGGAGGTTTGGAACTGAGTCATAAAAAAAAAGGAGATATAGAATGAAACGGAGGACTTTTTTAGAGAAGAGTGCTTTTGCTGCTGCAGGCTTTGCTGTTAGCCCTTGGGTCTCATCAGAAAACAGTGGATTATTTTCTGGAGAAAACACGATGGCGGCCAGGACTCTTGACAGTGCGTATATTAAAGTGTTGGTTTTGAGCGGATCGCCACGACAGAGGGGACAGGTGCACGGTGAGGAATTGAGGACAGAGATTTCTGAATTGACCGAGATATGGAAAGGCGAACTCCACCAGAAACATAAGGTCGATCCAGAGAAATATATCGCCGATTTTCTCGAAAACACCCAGTTCGAAAAGTCTGTTGAAAAGTGGTGCCCGGATCTCATGGAAGAGGTCCTCGGAATTTCTGAGGGCTCAGGAATAGATTACAAAACCATATTCGGTTTTCAGGCAGCCGAAGAAGAATGGTGGTATTCGCGCCGCAGAGAGATCGGCGCTCCTTCGATGGGATCCCGCCGTTGCAGCGGGCTCGGAGCGTATGATCAGGAGGGTTTTCCCTCCCTTGTAGCCCAGAATCAAGATTTCACCATGAAGGACGGAAATGAAGCCATTCTTCACATCAAACACCAGGATTCCTCCCTCGAATCCTTTGTCTTCACACTGGCAGGATTGGTCGGCATAAATCCCGGGATGAATAGCCAGGCTGTGGCCATGACTTCACATTCGTTGCCCCAGCTGGCGAACCGGATTGATGGCCTGCCTGTGGCCTTCGTCCTCCGCGGTGCCCTTGCCCGGAAAAGCTTCATGGATGCGGCAAAATTCATCCTCACGATACAACATGCCACCGGCCAGAACTATATTCTGGGAGGGCCGGAGGAAGTGGGTTCTTTTGAGTGCTCCGCCCACAAGGTCAGCCGTTTTATTCCCTATCCCGGTGCTAACAGGACCTACCATACCAACCACCCTCTGGTGAACGATGACTGGAATGAGATGTTTGAGAAATCGGCTGACAAGGGCCAATTCGCCGGATTATCAAAAAATACAGAGAGCAGATTCGCTGCGCTTGAAAAGAGATTGAAAGATCCCGCCAAGAAGATAACTGCCGATGTCGCCAAAAAAGCTCTCAGCTCAAGAGACGATCCGGATAATCCTGTCTGCGTTGCCAGACGCGAGAAATCGCAAACGAGGGCATTTACCGGGGGATGCGGAATTGCGGTCTTATCAGATCCTCCGGAATTCCACTTTGCTCCCGGACCTCCATGCCACACAGCATTTCAGATATATAAATTCTGAATGAATGTTTTCTGGCTTGGCATGAATATTGATCCGATATCTAACTGAAGAAGAGAACATAAAGGAATGAGATGGGATTAAGAGAGCTGAAAAAACGCATGAAAGGTGTGCTTGTCGTCCAGACGGCACCCTTCATTAATGACGGCAATCTTGATCTCGGAGCCATGCAGCCAAATTTGATCTGTTCATCGACAATCTCCAGGATAAGTATGGGTCATACATAGCTAACTTGAGATCTTGGAGCGGGGACCTGGCGGTATGTCTATCGGTGCTGCAAAAGCAGTAATGCATATTGTCGGATTTTATGGAGGGCGCTGTAGTGGCATCTCCTTGGTCTTGAAGAAGAAGACAAAGCCGGGCTCAAACAGGTTCTCTGCTCAGTGGCAGTTATTTTTATCTTTGGATTTGCAGGATGTGGTTTTGATTGGGGCAGCAAAGAGCTTGACAAACACCATCTATTGTGTAACATATAGTATCATATCGTAACACAATAAGACATTTAATAATAGAAGAATTGTATTACACGATTGGCTCTGTTACCAAAGTCTTTAGGATCGTGGAACTCTTGGTAACAAAAAAAGAATATGAACTCAAAGAGCTGTCTCGGCTGCTCAACATGCAGAAAACAACCGTTCACAGGATGCTGCTCACCCTTCAGGATTTGGGATATGTCAAGCAAAATCCTCAAAATCGAAACTATCAAGCCACCATCAAGTTCTTCGAGCTAGGCCAAAATGTTATTAGAAACATACAACTCATCGATATCGCCCGCGCTCATATGGTCGAGCTCTCGAAACGAGTTGATGAAAATGTGAATTTAGGGATTTTGGATGGTGTCGATGCCGTCTGTGTCGACCGGGTTGAGGGGCAAAACCCCTTAAAGGTGGACCAGCCCATCGGATCCAGGTATCCAGCTTACGTTTCCGCCTTTGGAAAGGCCATGCTGGCCTTCTTACCCGATCACGAGTTAAATCAAATATTAGGGAACCATAAAATTGTCAAGTTTACGAACAAATCACATAAAACGATAGCCTCTTTAAAGGTCGATTTGAAGACGTGCAGAGAGCGCGGGTATGCCCTCGACGACGAGGAAGCTATTGCCGGTATTCGTTGCATAGGCGCACCCATCTTTGACTACACAGATAAAGTTATTGCTGGAATCAGCGTCGCAGCTCCCGCCTTCCGGCTTGATAAAAAAAGACAATCACTGACTATTCCACTGGTCAAGAAAACGGCATCACTTATTTCTAGTGATTTGGGTCGCATGGATTGAGTGGAGCGGCACGGCATAGAAACTGAATATGTGGGTATAGTGTACGGATAAAAGGAGGACTAAAGTGGATCAATTGAATTTATCGCAATCGCAAGCCCTGTTTGAAAAGTCTTCGAGACTTGTCCCTGGAGGAGTTCAGGGCGTTCGCCGCCCTTACAACTATGTTCCAGGAGAGTATCCTATATTTCTGAGCTCGGCCAAAGGGGGGCGGATAACGGATATCGACGGCAATGAGTACATCGACATGCTCTGTGCTTATGGGCCGATTATCATCGGCTATCGTGAGGAAGAAATTGATAATGCGGTCATAGATCAGATAAAACAAGGCGGTTTTTGCATGTCTCTCACCCAACCTGTCCAATCCCAGCTCGCTGAGAAACTGCGTGACGTCATTCCCTGTTGCGAAAAGGCGATATTCGCCAAATCCGGATCGGATGCCACAACAGCCGCTGTTCGTGTCGCCAGAGGCTATACCGGACGGAGCAAAATATTGCGTTGTGGCTACCATGGCTGGGCTGATTGGTGTGTCGAGGATAAAGGAGGAATCCCTCCCAAGCTCTACGAGGATGTCTATGGATTTGTCTATAATGACCTTGATCAAGTTGAAGACTTGATGCAGACTCATAACCCGGATGTGGCAGCGATCATCATCACACCTGTGGGACATCCTTTGGCCCAGAAAGTTCAAATGCCTGAACCCGGCTTTTTAGAAGGCGTTCAAGAACTTTGTCGCAAGTTTGGTACCGTTCTCATCTTCGATGAAATCCGGTCAGGATTCCGGGTGGCCTTAGGGGGGGCTCAAGAACGCTTCGGCGTGACACCCGATATCGCGCTTTTTGGCAAAGCTATGGCCAACGGTTATCCGATCAGTGCTGTGGTCGGCAAAGCGGACATCATGGATGTTCTCGAAGATGGACGTGTGTTCATCAGTTCTACGTTTTTCGGGAATTCTCTGGAACAGGTGGCCTCCTTGAAGACGATAGAGCTCCTAGAAAATCGCCAAATGTTGGCCGCTATAGAAAAAAAGGGGGAGGAATTCGGCCAACGTATAGCGAAGCTTATCGAAGACTCGGGATTGCCCTGCACTCTTACCGGTGTGCCCTGGATGCCCTGTTTCACCTTTGACAGAGATCCGGACAAACGCTACAAGAAGCTCCGAATGGAATTCTTTACCCAGATGATCCGGCAGCGCGTATTCATGGCGCCCTATCACCATTGCTACATCGCCTATCGACACACAGAAGAAGACCTCAATGAGGTCATCACTGCTGTTGGTAATGCCTTTGATCATTTGAAAACGATTCTCTAACGACCCAATTTGCATAGAGAATGACTTTGAGGGATGTTTTTGAAAGATATGAGAATATAGAAGCCTGCGATTGAAATGCATAGCAAGCTCTTAAAATAAGGATGACCAATGACCAAAATCTCAGATGATAAACCCAGGACGAAACGCCTGATGCTGGGAAATGAGGCGATTGCCAGAGGAGCCTTGGAGGCGGGCGTTCAGGTTGTCGCCGGGTATCCGGGCACGCCTTCTTCAGAAATAATCGGAAACCTATCTCAAGTGGGTAAAGAATTAGGCATTCATGTCGAGTGGTCAACAAATGAGATCGTGGCCACAGAAGTGGCCGGAGCGGCTGCCTACGCGGGCTTGCGTTCCATGGCCACGATGAAAAATGCCGGGCTCAACGTGGCCAGCGATTTTTTGACTCACTTCAACTTATCCGGGACAGGTAAGAATGGCGGTGGGATAGTCGTTGTTGTGGTTGATGATCCGGGGTCCTGGTCCAGCGGGGATGAGCTGGATTCAAGATGGATGGCTAAGCTGGCGATCATTCCCCTTTTGGCACCGGTAAGTCTTCAAGAGGCCAAGGACATGATGAAATGGGCCTTCGAGCTTTCTGAGGAGCATAAAGTCTATTGCTTGCTCTGGAGCTACACCCGTCTCTCTCATCGAACCGGGGTTGTCTCCCTGGGGGAGATGCCGGACACGCAGACCAGGAATACTCCATGTGAGATAACAGAACTCATTTCCAACGAAGAACCATTCCAGCAGGAAAGGCTGAAAATATCTTACAACCGGCTGGAAATGCTGCGTCGAATTTTTGAAAAGTCGAAGTACAACAGCTATTCGGGACCGGACTATCCGGACCTGCTGGTCGTCAGTTGCGGAAACGGCAGCATGTGCGCCGTAGAAGCTTTGGGCCGGATGAATCTGGAAAGCAGAGTTGGCCATCTCAAAATCGGCACGGTCTGGCCGCTCCCGACAGGCCTCATCACCAGACACCTCGCTTCCACAGATAAAGTTGTCGTTTTAGAGGAATCCACACCTTTTATTGAAATGCATATCAAGGAGATTGTCGCCGATTCCTCAGGTTTGTCCGGCAAAATAAAAGTGATGGGGCGAAGTACAGGCCATGTTCCCAAGATCGGAGAGTTGACACCGGATATTATTTGTGAGTCTCTGGCTAATATTTTAGATGTGTCCTTTTTGCCGAGAGAGGAAACATACTCTAAAAAGGTTTCCGAGAAAAGCGAGAAAATGCTCATCCGGCGGGGAGGAGCGCAATGTCCGGGATGCCCTCACCGGGCAAGTTATTGGGCTCTGAAACAGGCCATCCGGAAAAGCAGGGAAAAAACAACTTTTGTCTGCAACGATATCGGCTGCTATGCCTGGGACTTCACGCCTTCGGGTCAGCAGTTGACGAAAATCGTGAACTGTATGGGCAGCAGTGCTGGAGTGGCCTCTGGTTTTGGACAACTGAAGCCCTTTGGTTTTGATCAGATCGCCATTTCGACAGTGGGGGATTCAACCTTTTTTCACTCCTCCATACCGGCTATAATCAACAGCGTCTACAACCGGTCGGATGCCATGTATATGGTGCTCGACAACCGGGCCACAGCCATGACGGGCTTTCAGCCCAATCCCTCGACAGGGGAGTCGGCTCCAGGCGATTCGGCGCCCGTGGTCAGCATCGAGGACATCTGCCGGGCAGCAGGGTGTTCAGTCGAGGTGTGCGATCCCTTTGATTTGGATACCACTACAGAAGTATTGACCCGGATGATCAAGGATAGCGGAAAGGTCCGGGTGGCCGTGCTCCGGCGGACATGCGAGCTGATCCGCATGCGTAAAGAGAAGAAAGAGCCCTACAAAATGTGGGTTGACCCTGAGATATGCAAAGGTAAAGATTGCTATTTCTGTATCAGTCAGTTCAAATGCCCCAGCTTTAATATCGACAGAGAATCGGGAAAAGTCGTCTTGGGAGAGGATTGTCCTGGGTGCGGCGTCTGTGTGGACATCTGTCCTCACAAGGCCATTTTCAGAGAAGAGGTGCGGTCATGAATAGGGTATCGGGTGATCCTTTGAACATAGTGATTGCGGGTGTGGGCGGACAGGGCAATGTCTTGTGCGCCCGTCTTCTGGGCCGGACTCTGATGAAAAAAGACTATTTTGTCAGTATTGTGGACTCCTTCGGCAGCACCCAGAGAGGGGGTTCGGTCCACAGCCGCATTCGTGCCAGTCAGACGAAATGCATTGAAACAGTAATACCCAAGGGCCTTGCCCATGTGATTGTCAGCTTGGAGCCTCTAGAAACCCTGCGCATGCTCCAGGAATACGGAAACCCCCGCACTCTAACTCTGACAAATGAGCGATCTGTTTTGCCCCCCGAAGTGCTCGCCGGAAAACAAGATTATCCAGACCTTGAAGAACTCAAACAAGCCATACAAGAGTTGTCCGGTAAATCGTGGTTTCTAGATGCGACCGATATCGCCATGGATGCCAATGCACCGCTTGCGGCGAATGTGGTGATGCTCGGCGCTTTGATAAAAACAGGACTGATTCCAATGGAAGCAGACGAAATCGAGGAAGAGATCAAGGATTACTTTCCGGAAGCCAAAGCAGAGCCGAACCTGAGAGCTTTCCGCGCTGGCTTGGATGCTATAAAAGGGGTCGCATTTGAATGAGTGAACAGTGGGCATATGTGATCGGAGAAATTCCAAGGTGCGCTATTGAAAACAAAAGCAAAATGTTGTGGCGCTATCACAAAAAAATTTTTTGATATTATTTTGGAGATGTGCTTATGAATGACAAAACAAAAAAAGGACCAAAGCTCAACAGCCGTGCGGTGCCTGAAGACTCCATGTATATACGAAAGAGTCTGTTCAAATCCATGGGGTTTGACGATCAAGACTTTGACCGGCCGCTGATTGCCATCGTCAACTCCTGGAATGAGTTGCTACCCGGGCATCAACATCTCAGGCAGTTATCAGAGGCAGTCAAGGCCGGCGTGTGGCAAGCCGGGGGGACACCTCTGGAATTCAATCATATTGCCGCCTGCGATGGATTTGCTGACGGCAACCTTGGTATGCACTGGATTTTGCCCAGCAGGGATATCATTGCCGCCTCGGTGGAAATGATGGTCCAGGCCAGTCGTGTGGATGGAATCGTGGCGCTTTCGACCTGCGATAAGATCGTTCCCGCGCAGCAGATGGCTCTGGCCCGCATCAATTTGCCCTCCATCATGGTCACCGGGGGTTTTATGCTCCCGGGCCGATTCAAAGGAAAGGACAACATTCACGGGGCCCATACGGAAGAGTACTATCCCGAGTGGAAGGCAGGAAAGCTCTCGGATGAGGAATACTTCGAGCTTGTGGATTGCGCCTGTCCCACCACAGGAGCCTGCTGTATGATGGGAACGGCGAATACCTTTTGCTGCCTCACCGAAGCCATCGGCCTCTCTTTACCAGGGAATGCTGGAAAACCGGCTGTCGAAGCTTCTCTCCGTCGTTTGGCTAGACAGGCTGGTCGCAAAATCATGGAGCTCTTGGAAAGAAATATCCGGCCTCGGGATATCTTGACAAAGGCGGCCTTTGAAAACACGATGATAGTTCACTCGGCGATCGGCGGTTCAACCAATGCCATTCTTCATCTCCCGGCGATTTTCAACGAAGTGGATATCGAGATCCCACTCAGTCACTGGAACGAGATCAGCGAAAAAGCGCCGCATCTGGCTAACATCACAGCCGGGTCCGCGTTCACAATGAAGGATTTCGGGAATGCCGGGGGAATTCAAGCTGTGATGAAGGAGCTAAGCTCGATACTGAACCTGGATGTCATGACCTGCACAGGAAGCAGCCTCGGAGATAATTTGCAGTCTGCCAAAAATTCAAATCCGGATGTGATCAGGCCTCTTTCCAATCCTGTTTATAAAGAAGGGGCGACTGCTATTCTCCTGGGGAATATCTCACCCAACGGTGCTGTCGTCAAACAGACAGCCGTTCCCGCTGAAATGATGACCCATAGGGGGCCGGCCAGAGTTTTTGACGGCGAAGATGCGGCCAAGGAGGCTCTGCTGAATCATAGTATTAAAGAGGGCGATGTGGTGGTGATCCGTTATGAGGGTGCCCGGGGAGGGCCAGGGATGCGGGAGATGTTTACTTTCCAGACAATTCTTTGCGGGATGGGCCTCGATAAAACTGTCGCCCTCGTCACTGATGGCCGCTTTTCGGGCTTTACTCGCGGGCCAGCTATCGGCCATGTCTCTCCAGAGGCTGCTGACAGGGGAGCGATTGCCGCTGTGCGCGATGGGGACATGATCGAATATGATATCTCCGCTCGTAAACTCAATGTGGACCTTTCAGAGAGCGCGATCGAAGATCGCTTGAAGGACTGGAGTCCGCCAGAGCTTAAAATCAAAAATGGCTTCCTCGGCAATATTTATCCGCATATTGTCGAATCCGCCGACAAGGGCTGCATCCTCAAAATCCGCTAACAAAAAGGGATCGCGCAAAGGAGATGAGATGAACTTGCCTAAAATGATTCGGATCAAACAGAAGTTTGATGAGAAGTTTTTAGAGGACATACCAGGAGATATTGCCGCTCAAATCAAACGACTCCACTTGGTCCCAAAAACCGAGCCAGGACAAACAGTGGCTATTGCCTGCAGCGGCAGGGGAATCGCCGATTATCGAACCATTGTTCACTCTGTCGTTTCGAGCTTGAAGACTTTAGGGCTCAAGCCCTTTCTCGTTCCGGCCATGGGAAGCCATGGCAGTGCCACAGCGGAGGGCCAGAAGTACGTGCTGGAAAGTTATGGCCTCAGCGAAGAATCTACCGGGGCTCCGATCCGATCCTCGTTGGATGTCATTCCTATCGGTGAGACCGAGGACAATATTCCTGTTTTTATCGATAAATTAGCCTCTGAAGCAGACTTTATCGTTCCCTTAAATCACATCAGGAGTCACACGGATTTTGAACACGAGATTGAAAGCGGTTTGTTAAAGCTGATGGCTATTGGATTGGGAAATCAACAAGGCGCAGAAGTCTACCATCAAGCTATGTTTCAGTACGGATATCCTCGAGTCATTTTTCCGGTGGCTAGAGTCATCCTGCAAAAGATGAATATTCTTTTTGGTGTGGGTGTTGTTGAAAATCCGAATGCCAAAACTGCCTCAATCCATATTCTTCCCCCTGATGAGTTCGAGGATCGGGAAAAAGAACTGCTCAAAGTGGCTAAAAAACTGACGCCTGGCCTTCCTTTCGAGGAGGCGGATATTCTTGTCATCGATGAGATGGGAAAGGACATTATAGGATCGGGGTTCGACACCAAGGTAGTCGGACGGATCGGATTGCCCCTTTTCTCTAAAGAGCCGGAATCACCCCGTATAAAGCGGATCGTTGTCTGTGATCTTACAGAAAAATCTGACGGCAATGCAGCGGGCATCGGGAATGCGGATTTGGTCACCAGGAGACTTGTCGATAAAATGGATGTGGAGGCTACCAATGTGAACTGCCTCTCTTCCTGTGATCCGGAAGGCGGGAAGATTCCCATCATCCTGCCGAACGACCGGGCCGTCATCGAGATGGCCATCCAGTGTGTGGGCATGATTCCTGCTGATAGAATAAAAGTGATCAGAATACGGAACACACTCCATCTGCGTGAAGTCGAGGTTTCGGAGGCCTATCGAGAAGAAATCAGTGATAGAGGTGATTTGGAAGTCATCGAAGAGGCGATGCCCATGGTCTTCAATAACGAGGATAATCTCGAGCCTTTTTAACACATCGGGCTTGTATCTTCCCCTTAGCGATATCGTCTTCCCTGTAACGCCCGAATTCTGTTTCTGCTATAATGGATATTCATATTTACGTATTCGATCAGGGTGAAACAAAAACTTTGCTTAGGAGATGTCATGACTTTAGAGCAGGTAAAACAATTAATCGAGGAAAACAGCATCAAGTCTATCGATATGAAGTATTCCGATTTGATGGGGAATTGGTACCATGTCTCCTTTCCGGTTCGTCGGCTCGAACACGTGATGAGGTATGGAGTCCCCTTTGACGGGTCGAGCATTCCGGGCATGCGATCCGTTGAAGCCGGGGATATGGTGCTCCTTCCGGATCTGACAACGGCCATCATCGATCCGTTCACCAAGCATCCCACTCTACGCACCCTTTCCTATATCTGTGATGCGGATACGAGACTGGGCGTGGAGAAGGACCCGAGAAGCTTGGCCAAAAGAGCCCAGGATTACTTGGAAAATACAGGCATCGCGGATCAGTCTTTCTGGATAGTCGAATTTGAATTCTATCTCTTCAACGAGGCCGAGATTGACAACGGAAAATTCAGTGCGGGGTATAAATTCACTTCGGCAGAGAACAAAGAAGACCTGCCCGGAGGTTATGAAGACATCGACGGGACGGCTGTGGCCAATAGAAAAGGCTATCATATCGATGTCCCTTTCGATAAATACGCGGATGTCAGAGAGGAAATGGTGGACATGATCGAGTCCATCGGTTGCCCTGTCCGGTATCATCATCATGAAGTGGGTCTTTCCGGACAACAGGAAATAGAGACAGAAATGATAGCCTTTGAGGAGATCACAGATAAGATGATGTATATCAAGGATATTGTTCACAATGATGCGCTGAGGAACGAATTGACAGCCACATTCATGCCCAAACCACTCTACGATGAACCAGGAAACGGCATGCACTTTCATATTCAACTGAGAAAGGACGGCAAAAATATCTTTTTTAAAAAGGGCGGTTATGCGGATTTGAGCGATGAGGCGCTGTATTTTATCGGCGGTATTTTGAAGCATGGCAGCTCATTGACGGCATTCACCAGCCCCAGCACGAATTCCTTCAAAAGATTGCTCCCCGGTTTTGAAGCACCGGTGAAACTCTTCTTCGGATTGGCCAACCGGAGCGCCGCCATCCGGATACCGAAATACGCCACGAGTGAGGAAGCTAAAAGATTTGAATTTCGTACGAGTGATGGAACCTGCAATTATTATCTGGCCATGAGCGCGCTGCTCATGGCGGGTTTGGATGGCGTGAAGAATAAAACCATGCCCACTCCAGAGAACGGGTATGGTCCCTTTGACGACAATGTTTTCGAGTGGCCGTATGAACAGCAGGCAAAATTGCATTCCATCCCGACAAGCCTGGAAGAAGCTCTTGAGGCTCTTCGGGATGATCACGGCTATCTCCTCGAAGGCGGCGTTTTTAACGAAAAATTGATCGAAAGCTGGATAACCGAAAAAACAAAAGAAGTGGTGGCTGTTAAAAACAGGCCCCATCCCTTTGAGATGAATTTGTATTACAGTCTCTAAAATAAATTGGGGGATATCCTACGTAATTAAAACTCATGATTATCACATAGATCGAGGGACATTATTATCGCAATATATTGAGGCCCAATTTTGAATCAAGTATATAGTGTCCCCCGATCTCTTGGTTGACCGATGTTGTCAGCTATGTTATTCGTAAGTGTGTTTTTGAGGATCAGTGGTGTATAAGGGAGAATGTGAATGACGGCCATAAGGATTCATCCGAAAGATAATGTGGCGACTTTGATTAGCGGTATCAAACGCGGTGCAGAAGTCAGTGTAGTTTCCTCTGAGGGGAAGACGGTGCAGATCGTGAAGGCAAGGAATTCCGTTCCGCAGGCCCATAAAATTGCCCTTGAAAAGATAGGGGCCGATGCCGATGTCATCAAGTATGGAGAGGTCATCGGAAGAGCGAGCGTGCCGATCGAAGAAGGCACGCATGTTCATGTCCACAACGTGGAAAGCAAGCGAGTGAGGTAAAGGTTCAATGACTATTCCAGAGAGCAAGGATTTTGAGAAAAAGGCGTCATTTTTGGGCTATCGGCGGCCTGATGGTTCTGTTGGTGTCCGCAATCATGTGGTCATCATACCTACGGTTTACTGTGCCAATCAAACGGCAAGGATTATTGAAAGCAAAGTTGAGGGAACCGTCGCGCTCACTCATCCTTTTGGATGCGATGAACCCGGTCCCGAGCTTTATTATCACGGCCAGGTTATCAACAACCTGGTCGGCATTGCCGAGAATCCCAACGTTACAGGAGTTTTGGTATTGGGATTGGGGTGTGAAGTGCTTCAGTCCGAGGCTTTAATGGAAAGGCTTGCCAAGGCAAAAAAACCGGTCGAATCCTTGGTCCTGCAAAAAGCAGGGGGAACACTCAAGACAGTCAAAAGGGGCGCAGAACTGGTCCGAAAGATGGTTGAAGAAGCCAAGAGTTTTAAAAGGGAACCGATAGATGTGAGTCACTTGGCCGTGGCCGTGGATTGCGGTGGTTCGGATGCCACGTCCGGCATCGCTGCCAATCCTGCGGTAGGCAAGGCCATGGATGTGTTGATTGAAGCGGGTGGAACAGTCATTTTTACAGAACCTGGTGAGATGATAGGGACAGAACACATTCTGGCACGGAGAGCTATAAACAACGCGGTAAAAGAGCGGATTTTCCGGATGGTTGCCAATGAAGAAACACGGTGGAAATCAGTGGATATAAAGCCGACATGGATGTCCCCGGGAAACGTGGAAGGAGGGCTGACGACTATCGAAGAAAAATCTTTGGGTGCCATCCAGAAGGGGGGCACCATGCCTATCATGGGGGTTCTGGAAAACAGTCTGCATAAGCTCGAGAAGCCGGCAGGCAAAGGGCTCTATCTTCAGGATGGAACGGGAGCAGATGTCCATGGCGTGACACACATGGTCGCGGCCGGAGCTCAGGTCGTTGTCTTTACCACAGGAAAAGGCTCGACCATAGGATACGCTGTGGCGCCGGTAATCAAAGTCACCGGAAATCCCAAGACCTATACCAGGATGGAAGACGATATGGATATCAATGCAGGGACGATTATCACCGGAAAAGAATCAATCAAGGATGTCGGTGAACATATTTTTCAGAAGATTGTCAGCGTGGCATCGGGTAGAGAATCCAAGTCTGAGGCTTTGGGTTACAGGGATTTTGAAATCTACGCCCCGAATCCGTTCATCAACAAAACTTTGGGTATAAAAGAAAACCTGTAGCTGCCATCACCGGTTAAATCCATTCCGCTAGGTCACTTACTGTATTTTCATCGAGTTGAGAATAAAATCACGCGTTTCACAGTATATCCTGCAGAGACATCAAATGCTCTATCTCTCTAACTGCAAACATGATGAGTTGGACAAATGGATTGAACAATTTTGACAAATCCGCGTATAATAATAAGTTAGCCCAGATTCAATATCGCATATAAGGATGCTTTAGTTATAGATCGGATATCGCCTACCTGGTTTCCATATAACTGATCGTATCCCATTTATATCAAAGCCAGAAAACCCCAGGCTTTCAAGCCTGGGGATGAATGGCACCCGGAGCGAAGCGGAGGCCAATCATCTTTCTGGGCCGAAACGCCGGGCTTTAGCCCGGTGAGCGGCTT
>Ga0180433_10004013_pt1 | contig 21001 bp, 16 predicted proteins | sample SS_ome_8_FD_132980 | JGI IMG/M metagenome (GOLD analysis project Ga0180433, IMG submission 132980) | Hypersaline lake sediment archaeal communities from the Salton Sea, California, USA - SS_1_D_1 metaG | ecosystem: Environmental > Aquatic > Non-marine Saline and Alkaline > Hypersaline >... | reverse complement strand
TCCAACACAGTTTTATACCAAATTCATTCTTAGCAACTTAATTGCTCCTTAGTATATTTAAACCCTTTTTCTTTAAAGATATATTTCGTAAATTTGAATTTAGCATAAAACACTATAACGTTGTGCTTCATGCAAATCAGTTTTAAACAAATAGGATAATTTTCATATATTTCGTATCTTTAAATAATGTTTAAAATAGCCTGAATGAAAGTTACAGAAAGCAAATACTTTGATCTTTATTCAAAATCAATTGGCAATCAAATTTTAGATCTTATTAAAGGATTTGATTTTTCCGAAAGTAAAGGAGGATTTGAATATTTAACAAAAGCCTCTGCCGTATATTCATCTAATATAGAGGGCAATAGTATAAACTTGAATTCATTTATGAATTATGAATTAAATAAAGAAAAATTTAAAACAGGCAAGGAAATTGAAGAAATTGAAAATTTAATAAAAGCATATGAATATGCTCAAGGAAGCAAATTGTCTGAAGGGAACTTATTAACTTGTCACAAAATATTTTCGGAAACATTATTGATCCCAAGCAAAAGAGGTAGATATAGAACAGAGCAAGTTGGAGTATTTGGAAAATCAGGTATTGCCTATTTAGCAATTGAACCTGAATATGTTGAAAAAGAAATGAAGTTGTTTTTTTCTGGAATCACGGAATTGATTGAAAAAGAATTAAAAGAAGAAGAGGTATTTTATTATGCATCATTAATTCATTTAATATTTGCTCATATCCACCCTTTCAGAGATGGAAACGGAAGGGCTGCAAGATTACTTGAAAAGTGGTTTATATCAGAAAAACTCGGACAGAAATTTTGGAAAATCCCTTCAGAACAATTTTATAAAGAAAATCAACAGAAATACTACGAAAAAATTAATCTCGGCGTAAATTTTTATGAACTTAATTATGATCGCTGCATAGGATTCCTGGAGTTGTTACCAAATTGTTTAAAATAAAAATGCACGAAAGCATAACAAGCTTTAAATGTCATTTGCCATAGGCACCCCTACGGGGAAAACGCCATTTACAGCAGGCGTTAGCCAGCATATTAGATTAATTTGTAATTTGTGGCAAAATGTATTAACTTTGTAATTACATAGAAACGAAAAATGGAATAATATGGAAGTCTCAATAATAAGAATAGGTAACTCAAAAGGAATCAGGTTAAGCAAGACGATTTTAGAGAAGTATAATATAAGAGAAAAGGTTCATCTGATCCTTGAAAAGGGTTATATAATAATTAAGCCTGTTGCCAAGCCAAGAAGAGGCTGGGAAAAGGCATTTAAGGCAATGCACAAGAATGGGGATGACAAGCTTTTATACAATGATGTATTTGAGGACGAAAATCTTGAAGAATGGAAATAAAACAATATCAGATTATACTTGTTAATCTGGACCCAACAATTGGAAGTGAAATAAAAAAAACCAGGCCCTGCGTAGTAATCTCACCTAACGAAATGAACAAATATTTGCGCACCGTAATAGTGGCCCCAATGACGACAAGCTCAAAGAATTATCCTACAAGAATAGAAATAAAGCATGATACTAAAATAGGTTGGATTGTCTTAGATCAAATAAGGACAATAGATAAAAAAAGGATTATAAAAATATTGGGTCGCCTGTCAAATCCTGAACAAAAAGAAGTCAAGCTAATAATAAAAGAAACATTTGTGGATTGATAATACGCTGGCTAATCGAGTGGGAAGCCGGTGAGCCGATAAGCCCACCGGAGAACCTCTCACACCACCGTACGTACGGGTCTCGTATTCATTGGTAGTGGGTGCACGCATGCACATGCCGGGCACACACAAGCTGTAAATGTCATTGAAATGCCCTTTACCGTAGGCGTTGTAGCGCATGACAAAAATTGCATATTGTAACTGATTTACATATTTTGTAAATTTTTAAAAAAAAGAAGATGCCCAAGATTTTCGAATATTTAGGAATTTAAATTTTCTTTTATTCAAATGAACATGAACCAATTCATGTGCATGCAAAAAAAGGTGAATATGAAAGTAAAGCAGAATTTTTTCTTTCAGATGGGCTCATCACAGAAATTAAAATTACTAATATTAAAGGGATCAAACCATTAAAAGGCAGTGAGTTAAAAGATTTTAAAGTATTTCTTGAACATTATGCTGACCAGATAGTACAAAAATGGATTGATTATTTTATTTATCGTAAGGAAGTTGAATTTGAACAAATAAATAATAAAATAAAATGAGAATATTTGAAGATTATAAAAAATACGGTACAGATTATATAAAAATTAACTACGCAAATTATATTGGCGATTACGCAATAAGAATTCAGTTTAATGATGGAACAGAGAAACTAGTTGATTTTAAACCATTTTTATCAAAATCGTTGCATCCATCAATAAAAAAATATCTGAAAGAAAAATTATTTGCTAAATATCAAATAATTGATGGAAATTTAAATTGGAACGATTATGAATTAATTTTTCCAATATGGGATTTATATAATGGGCGAATTGAATCCTAAACAATATTATCACGACGCCACAACACCAAAAAAATTCAAGCGGGGAATTGCATTAAATAATTGGTTAATTTAAATTTACATATTGCAATTAATAAAGGTGGGTGCTGAAAATACCCCGACAGCATTTATGTGTAGCCGATAACGCCAATTCCGCTTTGCGGAACTCAAATCCCTTCAATCTTATCAATCGTGTTACGGTTTACCAAGAAGTCCGAACATATTCCTCTTATAAACCTCTACTCCCGGCTGGTCAAAAGGATTAACACCAAGAATATATCCGCTTATAGCACATGCTTTTTCAAAAAAGTACAGCAGCTCTCCAAGGCAATATTCATTTAATTTTTCAACTTCTATATGAATATTGGGGACGCCACCTTCAACGTGGGCATCAATTGTTCCCTGTTCGGCTTTTTTATTCACCTCCTCCACCTGCCTGCCTGCAAGGTAATTCAGATTGTCGGTGTTATCTTTTTCAGAAGGTATAGTTATTCTGTTTTTGGCTTCTTTAACTGAGACCACTGTCTCAAATATATTTCTCTGCCCCTCCTGTATCCATTGTCCCATAGAATGAAGGTCTGTAGTGTTATTTACACCGGCCGGGAATATGCCTTTGCCCTCCTTGCCCTCACTCTCACCGAACAACTGCTTCCACCACTCTGTAAAATAATATAGTTTAGGATTGTAATTAACAAGGATCTCTGTTGTTTTTCCGTGATTGTATAAAGCGTTTCTTGCAGCAGAATATATTGCTGCCGGATTATCCTCAAAAATGTTGTCCTGACCTGTTATCTTTTCCATTTGAGAAGCCCCTTTTAACAGCTCCCTGATACTAAATCCTGCTGCTGCTATTGGAAGCAGCCCTACAGGTGTCAAAACAGAATACCTTCCTCCCACATCATCCGGGATAACAAATGTTTTATATCCTTCCTTATCAGCAAGTTTCTTTAGGGCACCCTTTTGTCTGTCCGTTATTGCTATGATCCTCTTTGCTGCATCGTCTCTGCCATGTTTTTTCTCAAGCAGGTCTTTCAGTATCCTGAAAGCCACCGCAGGCTCCGTTGTTGTGCCGGATTTGGATATTACTATAACCGAAAATGACCTGTCTTTTAATATCTCAGTAAGCTCATAAAGGTAATCCTGGCTGAGGTTCTGACCCGCGTATAGTATTATTGGCTTTGTTTTCTCCTTCTTCAAATGCTCAAAATTATGCGACAGTGCTTCGATCACTGCCCTGGCACCCAGGTAAGAGCCGCCGATACCGACAACTACCACTACTTCTGAATTATCCTGTAAACGCTTTGCAGTTTCTTCGATCTGCCCGATCTCCTGTTCACTAACAGATGAAGGCAGGTTTACCCAGCCCAGAAAATCACTGCCTTTACCGGTCTTATTATGGAGGGCAATGCTATGCTTCTGAACTTCGTCTTTATATCTAAAAACAGTATCTTTAGTAACAAACCTGTATATATTTTCAATATTCAGCTTCATATAACAATAATAAATATACGTTTACCATTTTACATTTTCCATCGTCAATTTGACATTATCAATCAGGAGACCCACCCCCTCACTTCCTCGATCTTTGGATTTACCAGTCCGAGCTTATGTCTTTTATTCAGACCGCAAATCTCCTGGTGAAGCTTATTTGGGTTTGCTTTCTTTAACGCATCAACTGTCTGGTATCCTGACTTATACAACAGCTCGACTATCTCTGCCGGCACACCCAGCTCAGTAAATTTCTCCTGTGAATCTTTCTTTTCCTTTTTCTCAGGTCGCATTTGCGGAAAAAAGATCACGTCCTGTATGGATTTCGCATCAGTCATGAGCATTGTCAGCCGGTCAATACCTATTCCCAGTCCTGATGTGGGCGGCATACCAAGCTCTATTGCCCTGAGAAAATCCTCATCAAGCATCATTGCCTCCTCATCCCCCCTCTCAGCCAGTACAAGCTGCTCCTCAAAACGTTCACGCTGGTCTATCGGATCATTTAGCTCTGAATACGCATTGCATATCTCCTTTCCGTTACAGACAGCCTCAAAACGTTCGACAAGCCCTTCCACACTTCGGTGCTTCTTTGCCAGGGGGGTTGTTTCTATCGGATAATCAGTAATAAATGTGGGCTGGATAAAATTCTTCTCGCACTTTTCCCCGAAGATCTCATCAATAAGCCTGCCCTTGCCCATATATTCATCAACTTCAACACCAATGGCTTCCGCAGTATCATATAATTCCTTCTCATCCATCCCGGAAATGTCATATCCTGTATATAACTTTATTGCTTCATACATTGTGACACGCTTCCACGGACTTTTAAAATCTATCATATTCTCCCCTACCTTCACTTTGGTTGTACCATGAATGTCCATAGCTATCCTCTCCACCATATCTTCCACAAGCCTCATCATCCATTCATAATCCTTATATGCAACATACAGTTCCATCTGTGTGAATTCCGGGTTATGGAACCTGTCCATACCTTCATTGCGAAAATCCTTGGCAAACTCATACACACCTTCAAAACCACCGACAATAAGCTTTTTCAGGTACAACTCATTGGCTATGCGCAGGTATAATGTCATATCCAATGTATTGTGATGTGTTTTAAACGGTCTGGCAGAAGCACCGCCATAGACCGGTTGCAGTATTGGTGTCTCAACCTCAAGATATCCTTTCTCATTCAGGAAAGCGCGCATGGAATTTGTAAGCTGTGTCCTTTTCATAAACACATCTTTAATATGCGTATTAACCACCAGGTCAAGTGAGCGGTTACGATAACGCTGCTCGGGATCGGTAAATGAATCATACACCTTTCCATCCTTCTCCTTGACTATCGGCAGCGGGGATACTGATTTACACAATATTACCAGCTCCGTTACATTAACCGATGTCTCTCCCATCTGTGTAACGAACACATTGCCCTTAACACCTATAATATCCCCTATATCAAGGTATTTCTTAAAAACAGGATTGTACATTGTTTTATCCTCACCAGGGCACAGATTATCCCGTTTCACATATAATTGTATCCTTCCTTTATGATCCTGCAATTCTGCGAAGGAAGCATTTCCCATGATCCTTCGGCTCATTATCCTTCCTGCCAGGCATACATCCTGAAAATTCTTCTTCTCTTCACTGAAATTCGTAAGTATTTCCTCTGAAGTCACATTTGCCGGATATTCCTTTGCAGGATAAGGATCAATTCCCAGTTTACGAATCTCTTCAAGATATTGTCTTCTTATTACTTCCTGCTCGCTTAAATTAGTACTACTCATATTTTTATATATTTTGAATGGTAAAGATAGCAAAGAAATAACAATTACGAACCTGTAATATATAAGTAATATTCCGTTGTTTTTAGTGCAAAATAATATTAAGATGCACTAATACTCCGATGCCAATATACGAATGGTTACGAATGATACGAATTAATCATTAGTATAATTCGCATGAATTCGTATATTAGTATCGCTGTACTTGCAGATACAAAATTGACTTATAGTTAATCAATTTTTATGCAGTAATTTTTATTTTGTATTCAGGTTAATCACAGGATATTTATATTTTTGGGATTAGTTTCATATTAATTACGATATTATGGATCGTATCATTAAAAAAATACTTCTTCCTTTTGCAGCAGTTATTTCTTATATACTTTTTACCTGTAGCTATTCCACTGCTCAAACGACATTACCGGATTCAATAAAACAGGGGCTGCTTTCCCGTGATACATTAACTCTTATCGGGGCTCATATGCAGGCATATACATACTATGAAGGCAAGAACGACTCATTATATGAAGTCCATCTTGATAACGCTTTTAATCTCTCCCGCAGATCTAATGATAATAAAAACCTGAACAGTCTCTACAATGAAGTATTCTTCAATTTATATTACAGGAGCGAATTCCCTTTGGCCCTTAAATATATTGATTCCTGTCTGATATCTGCATGGGCATTAAATGACAGCGACCTTGTTGCACGGGCATGGATGTTTAAAGGAGCAGTATATTTTGTTACGACCAATTATACCAAGTCCCTGGAATACTATCTAAAATGCCTTCGTTATTATGAGATCACACAGTCGGAATATTTAGAGAATATTTATGTAAATATAGGGATGTTATACAGGGAGCTGGACAGTGACAGCCTGGCTATATACTATCTGGGCAAAAGCAGGGATCTGGCTGTTAATAGCAAGGATACCGTTACAATTGTAAAGGCACTTAACAATCTGGCCATAATAAAGAAAAACAGTAATATTCATGGTTCTGCAATTGAGATATTCTCAAAAGCAATAAAATATGCAGAGGAGGCAGGTCTGAAAGAGGATCTATCTGACCTGTACAGTAACATAGGTGAAGTGTACAGAAACCTTAAACAATACGACACTGCAAAAGATTATTTTGACAAATCACTTGAGTTAACCATTGAACTGGGAAAGGAACATGGCCTGGTGAGCTCTTATTACAGTCTTGCCGAGATAGCATTTTTATCAAAGGATTATGACCGGTGTCATGAAAACCTGAAGAAGGCTGAGAAGTACGCTTTGAAATATAAATTTTACGGACCTCTTGCATTAGTATATGATCTTTGGGCAAAAGTCTATGATGCACAGGGACATTACAAAAAATCTGTATCTGCATACAGGAAAGTGCTGCAATATAATGACAGCGCTTATAATTATATGAATACCGAGACTATAAAGAACCTGCAGATGCAGTATAACCTGGAAATGCAGGCAAGGACAGACTCTATTCAGAAAGCGGAGCAGGATCGCATGCATGCTTTACAGATAGAAAAGAAGAATCAGGAATTAAAGATGCAGCAATTATATACTTATGGAGGTGTCATACTTGCATTGCTGGCATTATTAACAGCATTTGTTATATTCAAAGCCTATTCACAAAAGAAAAAAGATAATATTAAGATCACAGAACAAAAGCTGATCATTGAGGAAAAGAATAAAAATATTACTGACAGCATCAATTATGCAAGGAATATACAGGGGGCTATCCTGCCCAAAGAGGCAGAGATATCCAAAGGTCTGCCTGAATATTTTATTTATTTCCAGCCACGGGATATAGTCAGCGGCGATTTTTACTGGTTTGCACAGAAAAACGGAAAGATCTTTATTGCAGTATGTGATTGTACAGGGCATGGAGTGCCCGGGGCTTTCGTATCCATGATAGGGAATGACCAGCTCAATCATATTGTTATAGAAAGAAACATAACTGCTCCTGATGAGATACTGACACATCTGAATAACGGCATCAAATCTGCATTTACAGGCGAAGATAAGGAGCAACAGGCTAATGACGGCATGGATATGGCGCTGTGTGTATTCGACAGTGAATTAAAAACCATGGAATTTGCAGGAGCTAAAAATCCGCTGATCATAATACAGGATAATAAACTGACCGAGATCAAAGGAGACAAGTATGCTATTGGAGGAGAAACCGCTATTAATCACCGGTTTAGTAATAATAAAATAGAACTGAAAAATGGAACAACACTGTATATGTTCTCCGATGGTTTCCAGGATCAGTTCGGGGGAGAGCAGGGGAAAAAATTCAAGATAAAACGATTCAGGGAGCTATTACAATCCCTTTATGACAAACCTGTGGAAGAGCAAAAAGACATCATCCACCGGTCTTTAAACCAATGGAAAGGCAATATAGCCCAGGTGGATGATATCTGTGTGATTGGGATCAGAGTGTAACTTATTTTACCAGCAGCACTTTACCGGTAAAACTTTCCTGTACATGAACCTTAGTTATTACATTTATATAATATAATCCTGTAGCCATATTCGAAAGATCAAGGGATAAAACATTGTCATCTGTTTCCGGCTCCTGTATATGCATGATCATTTTTCCATACATGTCATAAACCACTATATCCGCAACCTCATTTACCGGGTATGCTGTCTCAATAAAGAACTCTCCTGAAGAAGGATTAGGATATATACTAAAATCTGTAGTCTCCGTTTCCTCAATATCCACAACCATATTACATGTGATATCGGCTGTCCATCCCGGTGCAGTTACATAAACGTCTGAGTAGAAATGAAAGGAAAGCGCACCATCAGGATTTGTCGCAGTAACTGTCCCGGGGCTGTCTGTTCCGCAATATTTTCCGATAAGGGTTGCGGACGTTGATGTTCCGTCATATATTTCAAGATAATCATAGTTACAGTTCGACTCGTCTTCAATATCAAATGAGGTAAAGGTAACTTCCAGCTTCTTATCAGTCCCTGTAGGATAAATTGTCATTGTATAATCCAGGTTATTACCGTACTCCCCTGTTCCGCCCGGATCATAAAACTCACCTGCACAGGTTGTCAATTGTGAATTATCCATTACTATAACAGGTATCTCGCCGACAATAAATGTTTTATCAATTGTAGCATTATATGTGCCGTCGGATAATGAAAAAGTGACGGTTATTTCAGTGCCTTCGATCATTGTACCGGGAATTTCAACGGCAAATGCAACAGGCGTTTCTGCACCTGATGACAGTATACCAAGATTCTGTGAGCCGTTTGTTATAGTAATATCTGAACATGTTGCAGTTATTGTAGCGTCAGCGGATGCATCAGCACCAAGATTTTTTGCTGTCACATTGATATTTGCCGATTCTCCCGGGTCAAGGGTGCCGCTGGCATCGTCATCATCCGTAATATCAACATATACGATCGAATAATAGGGATCATCAAGTGATCCTATGCCGGCATTTCCAATATAAGGTATGTAATTAAATGCAGTACCACATATTGTCACTTCATCTGCAAGCGGAGTGCTCAGGGTTATTGACGCCCCGCCTCCTGAAATATAACCTGTACCAAGTATCTCATGCGTATTTTTATCAGTGACTGCAATATAGGCTCCCTCAACATCACATGTAACATCTATCTGTGTTATGCCGGGCTGAAACATTGGTGAATGTGTTACAGTAAGCTGTTGTGGCATCTGTGTCCTTAAAAGGATAGAAGGGTCACCGAAGATTATCATATATACGAACTCATTAGGCTGATTATACGTTCCGAGGGCAACATCAATATATGTGTCAAAAGTGATACCACCATAAGTCTTATCAGTAAAACTGTCATCTGTAAGTCTTATTGCAGCTTCATTAGGAAACTCTTCTGATGCCCCTTCCATCATCATTATATTTGACATGGCAACTGATAATGCCCCTGCAGGTTCACCGCCCGATTCAGCCCTTAATAATGATTCGGAAAAACACGGAGCAGCGTTCTTATGGAACTTGCCTGTCATGCATGAACAGTTCCATATATAAGGCCACATACCTGTATTGGACAGATTGCCGGCATTTGATGTGGAAAAACTGAAACTGATGAGCTCGTCCCATTCACCATGACATATCCATCCTAAATAGCTTCTCCCTTCATTGAACATAGAGCTTATATTAGATGCTGTCGGCTCCATATCACCATATCCGTTTTCATATAATTCAGTAAATTCAACATATCCTCCTTCATTTATTAATGTTGACTTGACAGCCTGCATCTTGGGATATATGTCAGTGTAATTATCCGGAGCCTTCTGAACTGAAAATCCTGCACCTTTATTATAATAATTTGTTTGTGTCTGGGGCTCTTTCTCATAAATGATAAACTTGTTAACCTGAGTAGTTACTTCCTGTTCTGATTCCGCTGAGATACGACCACATATAATCTCAGGATAATTATCACTGCCCTGTATCATGGTGTATTTATTATCAGAAGCATAGGGTCCCGGATCCATATATGAAGGGTAGCCGGAAATGCTGCTGGTCGTAACTGATGAGACCTGGTCGTAATCACCTACCAGCAACAGATAAGCAAAATCAGAATTAGAATTATAATAATTGGAAACATACGTTTTTATAGCGTCCGCATCTCCTATAGTTGAGACGTCAACGATCTCTGTCTCAATGCCTTTTGTCAGCTTCCAGTCAACATACGGCTGCATTTCATCCATAAAATCACCATACGATATTATCAGCATTCTGCCGTTTGGCAGACCTGACAGATCGCGGGATCCGAACAACTCGTTATAATTAATGTAATGATCTTTATATAAAGAATTAAATACATTAACATCTTCAGGATGATTGCCTGCATCCTTCTCATTCATACCGGTTAGTTCATCATCAGTTGTGATCTCTACAATAATCTCAGAATACACTCTGAGTGTTTTACTTACAGGATTATATCTGAGTGGAAAAAGGTCAGCTGCGATACCTCTCACATCTCTCATAATATGAGGATCCCTTAATTTTACCAGATCAGAAGGGAAATACTCATTCTTCTGATATTGCTCACCAAAAATATATGGTATATTATCTGCATCCTGACTGATATAAATAATCCCTTTGGAAGGAGCAATTTCAATATCATGATAATCTGTATATTCAGATGATATCACTTCGGCGCTCACAACGCCTTTATCTGGTATTATCAGAGAAACAGTAGATTTTAAAAGATCCGGGGCGCCCTTTTCATATATAGGAGTGGCGCCTTCAATAACAGGTACATACTTAATGCCTGTGGGAGTCTGCACCTCCTTCATTGTATATCCGGTTATATTAATACAGACGATGCTTGTGTTCCTGTTAGAAGAAACCAGCCCGAATTTTACCTGCTCAGAAACTGACGATCCCGTACTGGTCCACCCGGATACTCCGTAGGCATAAAACACAATACATAACACCGAAAGTAAAGAGTAAAACTTTTTCATCATCGTAGGGTTTTTTGGTTCGATATTATATTAAAATAATAGTTTTAGTCCCGTATGTCAAATCAAATATGTACTGATATACAATCAACCACGCAAATCAGATTTTTTATACTAATTATCAAACCATTACGAATATTATTCGATATGTACTGATATATATATATGTACGGTTAAGGGGTGCACGGATCAGGTTTATTGCTTACTTGTTTTATCTTTGGTATTTCGCAGGAAAAATGAAGGTGTCACGCCTGTAAATTTTTTAAACGCATTATTAAATGCCGACTTGGAATTAAATCCGACCATAGAGGCAATAGACTCGATAGTATAGTTATAGCTTTCCTCAAAAGACAGCAGGCGGAGTGCCTCCCTGATCCTGTATTCATTGATAAAATTGCTGAAATTCTGATTATATCTTTCATTAATAACCTGCGATACATAGGATCTGCTTATATCCATACATTCTGCCAGCTTATTGATAGTAACATCATTTTTCAGAAAGACCTTTTCCTTTTCCATAGCATAATTTATGGTTTTCTCGATTTTTTCTTTTTGCTTTTCCGTTAATGCAGATTTTGCATATTTTCCGTTATGACTATCACTCAGATTATTATCTGCTTCTTTATCATTTTCCTTGTCAGTTTCAATATCAGCAGATTCCTGTAGTTTTATTTCTGAATCCACAACTTCCAGGTTCTTTCGCACAAGGTTCCTGTAAGCCTTGTTTTTTTGCATATACTGTACAAAAAGAAATATGGCGAATATCAGTATGATTATAAGTCCTGACAGTAAATAGATCAGCAACCTTCCCTGTTCACCTTTTGAAACAACATGAAGCTCATTCTCCTTCTCCAGTAACTCAATCTGAAGCTGTTTATTCTCATTTTCATACTTTGCTTCAATTTCGCTTATCTTTTTTGTCTTTTCTATATTAAAAATACTGTCTTTTGCTTCCATAAACATTTTCAGATATACAAGGGCGCTATCTTTCAAATCCTTTGTTTCATAAATACCGGACAGTACCTCATAAGCATTCTGTTCAAGAATAATTGATCCGGTCTCCCTGCCCAGAACAAGACCTTTGTGAGCAAATTCAACAGCTTTATCATACCTGCCTGTTTCTTTATATAAAGATGAAAAATTAATATAATTACGTGCAATAAGATTTTTATCATTGATCTGTTTTACTGCTTCAAGGGATTGTTCATAATAATCCTCTGCTTGTGAGTAATCCTTCAGTTTAAAATATGCATAACCGAGATTTTGCAATGTATTGGCGATACCAAAAATATCATTTTCTTCTTTCGACATTGACAGGGTTCTGTCAAGATAGGTAATTGCTTCTTTGAATTTCTCCTCGCCCAGATACATTACACCAAGATTGCCAAGGCAATAAAGTTCTGCTTTCTTATCCTTAATTTCTCTGCTCAGGGATAAGGCCTTCTTAATATATGAAACAGCTTTTGATCGATTTTCCTGGCTCAGATGCACCAGCCCGATATCAATATAACATGATAATATTCCCTTCTTGTAACCCAGCTTCTCATTTATCTTCAATGCTCTTTTGAATAATGACATTGCATTTGCAAAATACCCCTTTTCATTATGGATAAGCCCGATCCTGACAAGTACCCGGGCGGTCCGCCGTTCGAACATCTCCTCCCTTTCACCCTTCTCCATAATAGCATATTGCTCAGTGATTTTCAGAGATTTTGTGTAATACATAAAAGCAGAATCCGGATACGGATCAGATAATAAATTGCCAAGTTCAAAATATAATCTTGCTTTAACGGAATCCTCCTCAGTACATTCCAGAACAGATAACAGGCTGTCTGTCTGCTGCCGGCAAAATGACCTGAAAGGCATTAGTGTATTTAATATTATTATGGCAACCAGAAAAACCTTCATTTTAAAAGTAAAAATTAATTAGATATAAATCATACCCTGCCAAACAGGGAAAAAGCAACACAAAAATACTAAAGATTTTGAAATTGGCTGGCAGTTATAAGGTCATTTATCCCGATACGCTTCGCTATCGGGATTCCTACCTGCCGGCAGGCAGGTATTCAACTTGCAAATTTTTCCAAAGGAATCCCTTACGGGACAATTCATTACATTCTTGAAATTTGAGTTTCATAAAAAAAGAAACCAGCGGAACTCTGTATAGCTTAATAATTATGAAGATTTAAATAATAGTGCTTTAAGCCCCCTGGTTTCTTATTATATATTATCCATACTATAAGACGCATTTTTTTTGAATTGGTTGCATGAGAAATAAAAATTATCAGCCTTTTTCCACTACAAAATCACTACTATTTAGCCGGCAACGCCATATTTATCTGTCTTACAGCTTATTACGATTTTGCCTAAAATAAAAAATGTCTGATCCTGCAAGCAGGATCAGACATTAGCTCATTCGCTACAACTTGCAATTGTAAACTACTTATTGAACCCTGAAATCCTTATTAAATAATATCAGAATATCATGCTGACCGGGCTTTACCCCCATCTGCCTGATATTCATCATTATCATTATTCTTTTTCCTAAGCTCTTCAAGAAGCTTAAGTAAAGCTTTATTTTCTTTACGTTTCTGACTTATCAATTCCTCAATCTCCCTGTCAATCTCATCTCTCTGTGTTTCCTCAGAATATTTAAGATTATCTGTCTCTTCTGTCATAATTCAGGCTGCTAATATAAAATTTTTATTCAAAGTAAAAAGGAAAAATATAATTCAGCAAAATAACTTACCAAACAAAAACACTACAAAAATCACATTGTACTACAGGTTGTTGATTCTTACTACTACAAAAGGATGGTAGTGTACTATTTTCAGGTGATAAGTGAATAATGTATCTTTTTTAAAATCCGGAAAGAAAGGATACAATATTTATATCCTTATTTGAAAGTCCCAGTTTTTTCCTTAGCCTTGTTCTTGCAACTTCTATGCTTTTAATACTTTGCTGGGTAATAGCAGAGATATCTTTAGTTGTCATGTTGAGTCTCAGAAAAGCGCATAATTTTTTTTCATTGGGGGTAAGGTTGGGAAATCTGATATTAAGTTTGTCATAAAATCCGGTGTGCACATGTTCGAAACGTACCTCAAACTCTTTCCATGTATTATCATCTATATTTGACTGCAGGTCCCTGATCACTTTACTTACTATCCTGCGGTTTTCCGGTTTAAGCTTATTTTGAGTAGCTATAAGTTCTTCTGAAATACTGTTAAGCAGTTCATTTTTCCTGACAAGGTACATAACATTGGTTGTAAGCTCCTTATTCTTTATTTCAAGCTCCTTGCTCTTTATCTCAAGCATATCATCCAGGTGCTGTTTTTCCAGCGAGATCCTTTTTGCACGAATCCTCTGAATAATAAAAAACAAAACCAATATCACCAGTAAAAAGAATAATCCTACTATTATCAGTATTGTCCTGAACTCTCTCCTCTGTTGCAGGATCTCTTCCTCTTTCTGTTTTTTATTAAATTCATGCTGCAGTTCAAGCCTCGCTATTTTTGTGGAATTCCTGTCATTAAAAACACTGTCACTCATCTGTTTAAAAACAACATGATATTTCATTGCCTTCTCAATATTACCTTTCTTCATATTTATCTTATAAAGATTTTCCGAAGCATTCATTATCTCGATCATTGCACCTATCTCCTCTCCTATTTTCATCGCTTTTTCAGAAAATTCCTCTGCTTTTTCAAGACTGTCGAGCCTGTAATATAAGATCCCGATCGTATTACTGAAGCTGCTCACCCTTTTCATAAACCCAAGCTCTTCCATTAATTTTAATGACTGATAATAATACTCCCTTGCTTTTTCAATATTCTTAAGCCTTTCATTGATAAAACCTATATTATACAGGTTTATTCCCTCGCTCTGCCTGTTCCCGATCTTTCTGTTGATCTCAAGAGCCTTATAGAAATACGAAAGGGCATCTTCATATTTTCCCTGCTTATCATATACAGCAGCAACATTATTATATCCTCTTGTGATCCCGGATGTAAAATTGATATCCAGGGATATCGTCAAAGCTTCTTTGTAGTATTCTATAGCTTTATCATAATTGAGCTGATCGTAATATACAAACCCGATATAATTAAGTTCGGTACTTATTCCTTCTTTATCGTCAAGCTCCTCATAAATCTCAAGTGCATTAAAAAAATATTCCGATGCTTTTTCCAGATCGCCTATGTCTTTATAAATAAATCCTATCAAATGACGGGTTTCCGCTATTTTCTTCCTGTAATTATTCTTTAAGGCGATTGCAAGTGCTTTATTGCAATATTCGAAAGCAGGTTCGAAATCACCCTGGTAACGGCTTACCTCACCAAGGTGATTATAAGAATCAATGATCTCATTTTCAAAATTCAGATCCTGTGCAAGAGCAAGTGTCTTATAAGCATATTCTTTTGCCAGATCATAATCATTATTTATATAATGAAAGGCTATATGATTTAAGATACGGACTTTTACAGAATCCTCCGTGGCCATATCAAGGTCCGCTTTAAGACTGTCAATATGCTCTTCCCACTCAGCATGAAGATCTATACTGATCAGCATTAATATTGCCAATATTCTGTAAGCCATAGAATTCAAATATAACCATAAATATATATATTCTTCTTTACATTTCAGGAATAATAGCATATTACATTAATGCTGCCTTGCATTAAATTTTATTTTTTAATACAGGTAAGAATTTGTCCGGGCGATATATTTGCTTTTTTATGTACTATCCTGTTAACTTAGCAAATATGCTTTATATGATTTCAATCACTTATCTTTCAGAATAAAAGTATAGCCATTTAACAATTAACTTAAAAGGAGGCACAAATTATGAAAGGATCTTTTTTACATATTGTTTTATGTATAGCCTTATTTTTCTGCCAGTCATTTCACATACATGATGATCCTTCTGACGGGTTGTATCTGGCAGCAAAAAGTAAGCTTATCGGAATACTGGAGATGATCCCGGAAGGAGAAGAGGGTAAATATGGCTTTAATAACAGGGAAGAATTTAAAAACGCCGGTCTGGGGGTTCTTTATCAGGAATATTCTTTGGAAACAGGGCAACCCACCGGATACTGGAGGATACCTGTTACTGTAGATGGGGAATACAGGGTTATCCTGCGATACAGAAAAGATACTGCTGGTAAATGGGTATGGCATGGTGTAAGTGGTACGGAAATAGCACGGGACCTGGCAATACTTGAAAGCAACTGCGAAAAGCATCCTGCCACAGCAATATTTATCAGGGACTATGAGCTGATGTGCGACTTTATCCTATTCAACGTTAAATATAACCAACCGGTAACCGGGGATATTATACCATTGAATATTTCAAAAAGACGTCTCAGCGCATTAACAGGGACAGATGCTAAAGGGCGGTACTCTGTTGAAGAGATCAAAAAGCTGCACTCCGGTAATTAATTAATTTAATAATCAAAAAATCAAAAAAATATGAGACCAATATATATTTTACTTTTTAATATTCTTGTTGCTTCCCACACTTTATTCTCCCAGGTTCTGGATATGGAATTATGTGAACAGGAGCAGAATCAATGGTGCTGGGCTGCAACAAGTCAATGTGTATTACGCTATTACGGGGACACAGATATTGAACAATGCGACATTGCTAACTATACCAGGCTTGTTGCCACATGGCACGATTTCGGGAATAATGACTGTTGTGTTTATCCGGGTGGTAGCTGTAATTACTGGAATTACAATTATAATTATGACGGTGCCATTGATGATATTCTGCTAAATGCCGGTGATGTTTCTGTAACTGTCGAAAACTTAAACTACAGGATTTCCGAATCCGACGTTGCCGATGCATTTGCAGAATACAGACCAATGATAATCCGGACAACCCCCGGCGGGTCAGGTCATTTTATTGTTTTAAGAGGCTATAATAACGGTAATATATACTATATGGACCCGTGGTTCGGAGAAGGGTTCGGATACCAGGCTTATGGAACCAGTGTGAACGGAGGAGAATGGACACATACACAACCATGCATCACACCCTATGAGGAACAACCTCCGGTAGCCGACTTTTCTGTAAATACAAATAATATCTGTCCCGGGCAATCAATTGATTTCACAGACGAGTCGTCTTTTAGCCCTGAATCATGGCTATGGACCTTCCAGGGCGGAACCCCTGCTTCTTCAAATCAACAGAACCCTACTGTGACCTATGCTTCTGCAGGAATTTATGATGTTACACTTCAGGTATCAAATTCCTCAGGCAGTGATACTAAAACAGAATCAGGATATATTATCGTGGATGGCACCGGTGATGCTATTCCTTATTTTGAAGACCTTGAGGGATCATTCCCTCCTGGTGGCTGGCAGGTAGTAAATCCTGATAACGGCATAACATGGGAAGGTTCGGATCAGACAGGATACCAGTCTTCAAAATGTATGATAATTAACAATGCAGACTATTCTGATATCGGACAGACAGATGATATAATTATAGGAATGTATGATTTTTCCGGTCTGGAAAGTGCAGAATTAACATTTTATGTGGCATACACAAAATATGACGAAAACAGCCAGGATGAACTGAGAATATATGTTTCAACAGACTGCGGTGATACCTGGGAAGAAGAATACTACAAGAACCACCTTGAACTTGAGACAGTTGATATATCAGGAGGATCGGAATCCAACAACTGGGTGCCTTCATCAGATACTGACTGGAGGCTTGAAACAGTTGATCTCACCGGTTATATCGAAAATCCTTCAGTTATGATCAAATTTAATAATACAACAGGATATGGAACAAGGATATGGATAGATGATATTAACCTGACAGGAGAAGAAGGAACTGTTATTGTTGAAGATGCAACAGGGCATGGTAAACCGCTTGTTTATCCTGCATGTACCAATGATAAATGCACAGTTAAAGCTACTGAATCAAATTATATCACATCAGTTACCGTGTTTAACATTAATGGATCCTCTTTACAAAAAATATCACCTGATAGCAATAAAAAAGAGCAGGTCACTATTGACCTTTCCGGGATGACTCCGGGGATGTACATATTAAATATTGACTGTGAAAATAAAAAATATCATGCAAAAGTTATAAAAAACTAATAACTGATCATGTATATTCGCTACTGCAGATAAGCGATATCAATATTAACCATATCTTTAACGTAGTTTATTGTTTTAACTACTCTTCCGGTGTGAAATAATGATAAAAACTCTTATCTGCCCCGATCTCATTTACAGACAGGTAAAACAAATATTGCAATTTAGTTGGAAGCTGTCCCTTTTTTAACTGTCCCTTTTTTAAAATAGTAAGTAAATGTCCGGATGATTTTTCAGTACCGGAATAGATTGTCCGGGTAAATCATAGCCGCATTTGATAAGGGATGATCTAATTTTGTATCAGTTATCTAAATAAAAATCATAAAGTCAATTTAAAGGTAAAAATTATGAAAAAAATTACACTATTATTATCAGCTATTATCATTTGTGAGTTTGCTTTTTCCCAAACATTGCTTTGGGGATACGATTTTGAGTCAAACACTGTTGGTAACGACCTGTGTACCGAAGAGCCAACATGGCAAAACTGGGGACCTATTAGCGCTTTAATTTCCTCAACCCAGGCTCACGGAGGTTCAAAATCCATATATTTAAACAGGCAGAACCCGGCAGAGGATCAGTTTTGCGAAATTTACAGAACCTATGCCGATAATGGAAATGCCATTACTACAGGTTCCTATTTATTGGAATATTATGTTTATGTTATGAACGGAGCCACTTCGGACTTCTATGTATATGGCGTTGACTTTGAAAATAACGGAGCTGCTGTAGGTCGGATTGACATTGAATCTACTAGTGAATATGGAAACAGTATATATTTTTTCGGAAACGGCGCATGGAGTTCAGGTCTTGCATTCACACCCGAAACATGGATAAAGGTTAGTATTTATATGGATATTGACAATGATAATTTAACTGTCAATATTAACGATACTGAAGCACAGGTCTGGACATTCAGCGGCGGTTATGATTCCGGTGATCCTGCTGTAACAGGAATTTATTCTACAGATTTTTATACCAACTGCTGGAATTACGGAGGTGATAATTACTTTGGCAATTATTACCTGGATGATATCAAATTTTATGATATGAGCGTAGGGATCATTGAAACAAACAGCCAGGAAAAACTAAATGTTTATCCTCAACCTGCAACGGATCGGGTAACTATTACTAGCACAAATAATATAAATACAATAATTCTTTTTAACTGTCTGGGACAAGCAGTATTCAGCAAAGATTTTAAATTATCAAAGAAAATCACCATTAATATATCATCACTGGATAAAGGGGTATATGTTTTACAGGTCAATACTCCGGAAGGTGTACATACCAAAAAAATTATTATTGAATAATCTGAACAGTAAAATACAGGGGCGATTTCTTCTATAACATGGGGATTTGAGGAATTGCAGGGATTTTCCGGAACGGAGATCTCTGCAATTATTTTTCATTCAAAAGGTAATAAGGTAGTGTTAAAATTAAACCTGTTATGAAAATAGAATTTTCATTGTATGTTGATGGAAGCAGAATCAGAAGCGAACAATATGGTGATATAAAGAATGCTAAAAAAATACTGCTTTTCTGTCATGGATTTCCCGGATCAAACAGGCTATGCAAATTGTGGGGTAATATAAAAAATGAACCAATATCGTTAGTTGAAATTAATTATCGGGGTGATAAAAAAAGCGAAGGGAAATTCAGCTTTTTAGGATCAATCAAAGATATTACTACGGTAGCTTATTATCTGAAAGATCATTTTCATGTACCGCTTTATGCACTGGGGCTCTCTATGGGAGGCTTTTATATAACCAACATAGTCCAACAGCATCCCTGTATATTCGAAAAAATAATTCTATTAAATCCTGTTGTAGATACCAGGGCATTGTTCTTCAATAAACCCATAATGGAAGAACTATGGATGAACGCAAGGAGTTCTTTATCCCTAAAAATATCTGAAGATTATGATGAAGAAATAAAAATATTAACCGGAAAATACAATCCTGCAATATTTGTAAACGAGCTTCATACTCCTATTACAATCGTTCAATCAACAACTGATGAAGTACTACCTCCCGAAATAGCTAAAGCTTTTCACACTTCATTGAATTGTGAAAAAGAATATCTTGAAGTGCCAAATGCAAAGCATGATTTAAAGGGCAATGAAGAACAAATAATACGGACAATTCTTATATGACTTTTTTCTGCCAATAAATCTGCTTACCGCCATATCATGATTCTTTTAGAATTTAATAGAAATTAAAATCAACATGCCATTTTAATCGCCTGTAAATTAAAAAAATAAGCAAAAAGTTATAATTAACTAAAAACTGACTACCAATCCGGTGATAAAAAATCCGTAACGGGGAAAAAAACAGCAGGGCTGATATTCCTATTGAAATTTACAGCCCTGCCGAAGTCCTGCATAGGTAAGCAGTAATTGAATACTAACCTTAAACCTTTAATTATGAGAAATTTACTTATTAATTGCCTGTATTATTCCGGATTAAAAATTCAACAATATGACCCATTATTTATTTACTGATCAATATCTTCTTTGTATATACTGTTTCTTCATCTGATATCTCTATTATATACATACCTGAATGCAATCCCGATATATTCATATTCAGCTTGTCATTATGGGATATTTCGGATTTGACCCTTTTACCGAAAAGATTATA
>Ga0180433_10004012_pt1 | contig 21006 bp, 21 predicted proteins | sample SS_ome_8_FD_132980 | JGI IMG/M metagenome (GOLD analysis project Ga0180433, IMG submission 132980) | Hypersaline lake sediment archaeal communities from the Salton Sea, California, USA - SS_1_D_1 metaG | ecosystem: Environmental > Aquatic > Non-marine Saline and Alkaline > Hypersaline >... | reverse complement strand
TCTGCCAGGGGATCGCTCATGCGGCGCCGAAGCTCTTTAGAGATGGAGCCAGGCTGGTGGTCGTCCTTTTTGTCCTTCTCTTCTTTCTTCTTGCGGCCAGCCGTCACAGGAGTGGGCTCACCGATGAGCTCGAGTAGCTCGTCCTGGCTCAGTTTTGTCTTGTCGTCGCTCATTAGTTTTCTCCTGTACTACTCGCCTTCAGAACGAATCGCGGCTAGCACTTTGACTTTGAAAGAAGCGAGGGCCCTCTGTTTTTCCTCAGCAGGAATCAGACCCTTTTGGAAGCTGTGCCAAATCTCGCGCCATACTGGGAAGAGCACTTCACCTTCAAGATGCGCACGAAGGTTGTTGAGCTCCTCCCGATTGTTACCAAACGCGTAGATCCCACCGTGCGCGTCTACCGGACCGCAGCTGTCGGTGATCGAAATGTCAATCGGCACCTGCACATTGGCATGCTTCTGCAGATGTTCCTGCAGTGCGTCCGTAAGTGACTCGGCAAAAAGCTGAACCACGTTCTCAGGGACGTCGTAGCGCAGACCCATTACGTTGAAGGGCGCTACACAGAAACGCCCCTCAATGCGGCTCAGTTGCGAAAGCTCTTCACGAAGAAGACCTTCATGCGTGTGCGCGGCATCTACGCGCTGTAGATCTGCTGGAACGTACGAGACACGGACATAGTGACCGCTAATGTCGATCACCTTGCTCGGGTCAACCTCTGCTGGCGGCTTCTTCCCCTTCAAAGCAAGCCCCTGAAGCTGTTTTACTTCTTCTTTGCTAACATGAACATCGAGTTTGCCCTTAGGCTCCTTGACCAAATCAAGGAAGAACATCCAGGCGCTCTCGGGAGTAAGGTCAAACGTGAGCTCATCAAACGTATCGGATGTCTGCCAGTCCAATTTGATCTTGGCGAAAAACTCACCGTTGTTGTCCCGATAGAGTCCACGTGACTCTGTGGGGTACTTTCGCTCGAGCAGCAGTTCACCTTCTGGTCCGACATTTGCACCGGGAGAAACGGAAATATCCCCAGCACCACGAAGAAGGTATGTAGTGCCCTTGTACTTCACTTTGGTAGGAAGCTTCGCCATTAGATTAAACTCCCCAAATTTCACGCGACAGTGCGATTGGGTATGCAGGGTCCTCAACAGAGCTACACTCTACGAAGTAGTAGTCCATCATGTTCTCATAAGTGAGATGCCCCTTGACAACATCGCCCTTTCCACGACCACCGTTAATGTGGTCACAGGTAATCCTGCCATCAGAATGGAAACGGCACCAAGGAAGGGAGCACTCCGTACGCTCTACAAGAGCTCCCATCGAATGACCAATACGGTCTTTCTTCTGAACCAAGTTGGCCAGCCGACCATCCTTGGTACGGTCGAAGCCCTTCAAAATTTTGACGTGCCACATGCCCCTAAAGGGGGTAAGAGTGGCATCGAAGATGACGCCCTTCGCCCTAGTAGGATCCATGTTGTCGTGGTCTTGGTGAGCAGGCTTGCCGTAGAATGTCTTGAACGCAGGCATCCCAATAATGGGACGGAACGATGTGAGCTCCTTGTACGTGAAGCAGTCCATGTTCCGGTTAGGGTAGTCTGCAATTACGATAGGCACATCAACCAAAACATAGTCTTTGATGTCTGGGCTGACTTTGTAGGCGTTGGCAGCAAGCGGAAGCCAGGAGATATCCAAGAAGCCGCAGGCACAATTGTTGACTTTCCCAAGGTCGCTACCCGCTACACGAACCTTTCCATCCCTGGACTTAAATGTCTCCAAACGATGCCCTTCGATGTAGTTGGGCTCGTTGTAGTAAACATCACCATTCTGTGTCTGGGAAAAGAACGTATCGCCAACATGTAACCCGCTACCGTGAGATACAATGCTGTGTTTCCCTGTGTAGAAATCGGAAAGCATCCGACGGCTCCTTGGAGTTCATGCCCTCCAAAGGGAGCAGGAACAAACGCTCCTGCTCCCGTGTGCAGAGCACGATTAGTAGGGATTACTTGTTGGGGTTGCGCATCTGATACTGCGCAAGGGAAGCGTTTGCCACACGACCACTCAGGTTCATCTGGCGCTTCCAGTATTCCTTGTCCTTCTTGTTGAAGGACGAGTTGGAAGCAGTAGTCGGCGCAGCACTACGGAGGGGCACATTGCGCGGAACGCTGGCCACCTGAACCTGCGGTTGCGGCTCGGGAGCAGCCTCGACAGCTTCCGGAATGTCAGCATCCTGAAGGGTAGGTACCATGTCATAACCAGGATGACGGTGCGACATCTCTTGGATCTTCTGCACGTGGTGGTCGAGAGCTTCCTTCGGCAGGCCAAGGAACTCATCTGCGGTCTCGAGGACCGTGTTGAAGAAGTCGGGACCAGCAGTCCGGAAGACCTCGTCAATCTCGTCCACAGCAGCGCTGGGGTCTACACCAGCCTGAATGAACGTCGCTACGAGAGCGTCGCGCAGAGGGTTGTCCATGAGGTAGTTCTTCAAAGAACCTGCCACGACAACCGAAGCCACGTTGAGCAGGTCATCCTTCAAGCGGCTGATTTGAAGCTTGCGCTCCTCTTCCATGTCAGCAGCCACACGAGACTTCACCACCTCAGCCACGTCACCCTCGTTTGCACGGGCAGCGTAGAAACGGGCGTTGACCGTGTTCAGAGTCGCCTGAACACCAAATTGCTCCATGCCTTCCAGCACGAAGTTCGGATAGCCGTCGTCGAGGAACGTGTCACGATGTTCCTCTGGCAGGTTTTGGTCGGACAGGGCGATCTTGGCAACGGGATCCCCGTCGAGAAGAACGATGTACATCGGGTCATCGGACTGCTCACCGTAGCGAGCGAGCTCGATGCGATCCAACGCGTCGTCGGTCAGAGCAGTGGCAGGAACCACCACTTCGTACACCACGTCGGTGCTGGTATCCTCAACAGGGTCACCAGCAGGAATTTCCTCTGTGGCGGGCTCCATTACCGGAGGCTCTGCAGGCTCAGGCTCGGGAGTCGTACGAGGGGCTTCGGGAACGTCAGCGGTCTGCCCGCGACCTTCATCCACAGGAGCAGCAGCCACGTCATCTACGATCTCAATGTCCTGCTCAGCTACCTGAACCGGCTCATCAGCATCGTACGTTTTGCCGCGACCTTCAGGACCACAAGCTTCCTCGAGATCGTCGTCATCGTCGTCACCCTCAGGCTCGACTTCCATCTCGTACTCGACTTCCTCGTCGCTTACTTCCGGAATGTCTTCCATGCCCATCGGCTCGTCGGCACCGTCCTCTTCGAAGTCCACGTCGCCGTCTTCATCGGCTTCGGGCTCCTCATCTTTGTCCTCGGTAGCATAGTTCATGCCTACCTCGAGCTCTTCTACCATCTCGGGATCGACTTCTACGACTTCATCTGCCTTGTGAATCTGCATTTGGGGATCCTCCATTGCCTCTGGCCCATCGGGCGTGTCCTCATCTCCTGATGCCATTTCTGCCCGTTGGGGAGGCTCCGTAGCGTCCTCCATTTCAATGGGCTCTACTTCAGCGGGGTCGACTTCTGTCGGCTCCGGGTGTACTGCGGTAGGTGGGGTCTCTTCGATCTGGGTGGCTTCTTCAACAGGGCCTGTCTCTTGACGAAATTCCTGTTGCGCCCGTCCTGCGTCGAACCCCATCTCATCGAGAGAATCAGCCTCACGTGCGCTTGTAAGGTCCATCTCTTTTCTGAGTTTCATTTGGTTCTCCTCGGTCTCTGCCAAGCTTGCGGCTGAACCACCATTGCCGCCTCCACCGCCATCACCACCCCCGTCGCCGCCACCATCTCCACCACCTGGCTGGTATGAGAAGGGTGAGTCGTCAACCCCTCTCCAGTAGAGGCCAGGAAGCCCAGGACTGGTCTTTTTCGTCTTCTTCTTGGGCTTGCCCAATCCAAAGAAGTCCTTGAGAAACTTTCTGACGTTGTCTTCGTGGTTCTTCGATTTCTTTTTAGACTTTTGCTTCTTGCTCTTTTTTGCCGCTACTTCCATCACCTCAGTAGCGAATGCTGCTTCGGGATGGCCACGCGGCGAGTCTTGCCGCTTTTCTCCAGTTGACATTGAGACCTCCTGATGTTGCGATTGTACAACGCACCTGTTCGGTGATTTGAGGTAATGTCGCTTGCCGAGTGGTGCGGGTGAATGAGAAGTTAAAAGTCTACGCCCAAGTCTTTGAAAAGGATCTTGAGCTCTTGGTAGGGACTTGCAATCACGCCTCGTTTGTGGATTGGAGGGGTATTTTCCTGCGCGCTTTTTGCCATGCTTGTCAGCAGTTCAGCCACACGCTCCCACATCAAGTCTTCTCTGGTCTTGGCGAGAGTGTAAGTACACCCTTTATATGATAACTTTTTTGGCGGAGGATTGAACGAGGATTTCTTCGTTATTTCAGACGCTCTGCCATCCATGAGATCACCTCGTTTACATCACCGAAAGATGCCGATCCTGAATCTGCTTGGTACGTGTAGGCTACCTGTACAGGGTAGTTAAGCTTGGTACCAAACTTGAGCGTGATAGTTACCAAACTAGCCACGTCGCGAGACAAGCGCATAGTAATGGTGAAGTCGTATTCAGCTGTAGATTTAACAATGACGCTCTTTCCCCCGACACGCTCAGCAATACCATCAGCCACAAGGCGCATAGCCTGCGACATATTCTCTACACTCGACGGAAACTGGTCGAGTACTGTAGGCTGCTGTGTCGAATTAGCGTCGACAAAATTGATACATGATTGTGGGCATGTATCAGTCGTAGTTTTCCAAACGCGACTCCACTTAGGCATCGGAATCCCCACCTTAGTTTGAAGGCTTGTTATAGATTAACTAGCTCGTAGCCGCGATAAAGCTCAATTGGATAATGAATGTCGTTGTCCGGTGGACCCACATGCACTTCAAAACGAATCGGGTCGTCACCAAAAGCAGCCTCTACATCATCTGGTCGCCCTTTTGGGAAGTGGACATACCCTGTGATATTGAAGCCAAACTGCGGAGCTACGTAATCGTTAGAAAGCTGTGGGTTCATCAACGAAATCGGAACACCACCCAACTGGATTTTCAGCGCCCGAATGATCGGCTGAAGGTACTCCCGCCAGTTGGTGCTGGGATGATCTTCCACTTCCTTAACCATCTCAGCTTCATCAGGAGTGGCCTCTTCTTCCGGAGTAGTTGTCAGGTCAAGAGGATCTTGCGCGTACTTTCGCATGTCTACCCCTTAATAAACGGCGAGTCTCGAGGAACCACACCAGTAAGTACTTGATTCTCAGGAAGAGCGCGGTCGAAGCGCGCCAGCATTGGGTTGAAGTTGTGATGCTGTATCTGATACGGCATCTCACGACCGCAGGCTTCGGAAATCCTACTTATGTAGTTGAGCTCTTTCGTAATGGTTCGGTCAAGGCCGTTTTTACGCATACGCTCCAGTAGGTACTTGTTGAGCGGCTCGAAAGAATCGTCGGGCATTTTCACCGGAGGTACAAGGCCCAGGCGGAAGCCCAAGTACTGAACAACCTGTGCTTGCTCACGGCTCAAGCCTTCAGCTGTTTGCAGGTTTGAAAAAACCTTACGAGCGAACTGCTTTCGATGATCGATGTTAGGAGCGCTTCGGTCAATCCGGTCCAGAATCTTAGCGATACGCCTTTGTGTGAGGCCAAAGAGTTCTTGGCGCTCGTCCCAAATTGGAACGTCAGCAACACGTGAAAGTAGGTCGTCTACTACGTGGGGACGTGTAGTAGTTGCAGTAACTCTACGAGTGGGTCTTTGTGGTGCAGGGAATCTGGACTTCTCTGTGTCTGCACCCATGCCTTCTCCACCAGACGGAGCAGCCGGGCTTTCTGCCGCGGGGGGAGGCGGCACTTCTTCAACACCACCTCCTCCACCTAAATCACCACCCAGGTCTCCACCTAGGTCTCCACCACCTCCCAGGTCCCCAAGGCCACCACCTCCACCCAGCCCTTCCAATCCACCAAAGTCGCCACCTTCTGCGCCGCCTTGATAAGCCCCAGCTTCGTCGAAGCCGTACTGCTTCTTGAGTTCTGCCAGAGCAACTTTGTGCTCATAGATTTGCTTTTGCGTTTCGATATCAGACTCGAAAGACTCGAGCGCCTTGTCGATATCGAAACCAGCTACCTGTGCTCGCATACGGATCGGGATGGGAAGACCCTTTTCCTCGAGCTCATTCAGTATGGAAAGGTAGGTCTCATCCGCAATAGGGGATAGGGGCTTATCCCACTCAATCGTAGGAATCTGGTACTCTGGCTGCGAGTCAAGGCGGCTCTTTTTACCCGTGCGTACGCGGTGAGCAAGCTCAGCTTCAGACCGACGACGGATGTCATGCATCTGCGCCAGCTGGTAAATGATCTTCTCAAGAAGAACCTTCTGCGTGAAGTACGCTCGTACCGCACGAACCTTCTCAAGGAAGGTTGAGAGGATCATTTCCATTGAGTTCCAATTGGCTTCCCCAGCGAGGAACTGCTCACTAATGCCGAGAGCCCGCATCTTCGCTTCAGAAAGGAACGCCCACTCATCAGAGAGCTTCCAATACTCACCCGAACCCCCACCAAGAGAGTTGACGACAACACCCTCTCTGGTCACCACCTTGCCGCCAATGGGATCCTCCTCAGCAGCAAAGAACATGTCCAGAACTTCGGACATCTCATCATCTGTGGCATCTGGCCACACTGTGATGTGCCAGAGGGGGCCCGCACGGCGGCGAGCTCCTGCGATACTGGCGTCTAGGAGTGCCTTCTCATAGATCTTGAACGGCATCACGCGGGTGAGGTACGACGTGCCATAGTAGTCTGTCGCAAACACGCGCCTTGGCAGGAACATGGTATTTTCGGGCGACAGCGGAATTGGCTGGCCTGACGCCATCATGTTGATGAGTACAGGGTCCATAGAACCGCGTTGGTCGACAACCCTAGGGTCGTTTGAAGTCGCCCATTCCCGCTGCTCGTCGTTAGGCTGCAGGTCGATAAGTGGAGGCATGCTAGGAAATGGCGATACTTTAATGCTGACGTAATCAAGGTCGTGAGGGATAGTCTCGTACCAGTAGCCCTTGCTCTCATCTAGCAGCATGTGGAAAACAAACTTGCCGAAGGTGAGGTAATCGGACAGCAACATCGGCATGATGGGAAGGATGCCAGATGCATAGAGAGCGTCCTGGTAAAACTGGATGACTTTCTCGTCAGAGATTCCACCGAGGATTACATTCTGTGAAAATGCTAGGTCCCGCCAGTATTCTGTAGCAGGACCCGCAATGGCATCAAACATGATCATATTGCGGAAGATCTTATTCTGCGTTTGGCTATCAGCAGGCAGAAAATCTTCGGCAAGTGTCGGGTCTTCCGCTCTCTCCCAAACTGGGGAGTAGCGTTGGTGTAAGCCCCCACCAGCGATCATAGGGGCGGTGATATTCGTCATGGAAGCGCCATGACGAATCTTGGACTTGGTCGTTTTACTATGCGGCCTCATCAGCGCCGCAGTGCGCGTCTGGATGCGGCGCAACCGTCGCCCCTCTGTCATATCGTATCGAATACGGAACATCGACATGGAGAAGACCTCAACGCGCTAGCGGCAGGATGGGCGAGTTACTTGACCCAACGGATAGGGAGGGTAGTACGACACGACTTACAATACTGACCACTGTCGTAAGTTTTTGTCTCGGGATTGTATTCACTCAATTTCACTCTGGTCATCTTGGTTTTACAGCGCGGGCACTTCCCTTGCTCGATAAGTGCGTCAATCTCCATAAAACGGTCGTCTGTGTTGGAAGACTCTATAATAGAAGGGCTTTTCGCCTCTACCGTAGCAGCGGTGCGCACCGCAGGGACACCCTGTCGGTCAAGAGCCTCTTGTACAAGCTGGGTGGCAAGCGGTAGCACGTCATCTGAGAGCTCACCTGTGACACCTGCTGCCCGCAGATTCCCAACAAGGCGGTTGACTGTGCGCAGGTCTTCTTTGCGTTTAGCTGTTTTCAATACACTACGTACTAGTTGATGGCTGTTCATCGTGTTTTCCTTCCCGTCCCACCAAACGAAGAACGAGACCTAACGGCGCCTACGGAGCGTGAGTTGGCAGGTCGTGGACTGTCCTGATAAGCCGAGCCGCCCATACCAGAACCTCGATTACTTGCTCCGCGGAAGAGCGCAACAGAGCGGAAGTTGTCCCTACGCCGGAGAAGCGACCGACTAAACTCCACATACTTCTTCTTATTTTTTTGAATGAAACGGTGAGCGAGTACGGCAACACGGAATAGGTCGTCGTTGCCTTGCTCAGGCTTCATCACTTTACGACCAAACTGCTCGACGGTAGTCAACTGGAGCAGCAGATGTGCTCTCGGAGTAGCAGCACGCCTTGAGAGGTCTTTGATGTTCAGGAGCTCGTCAGGCTCTGTCTCCGGTTGCGGGAAGGACATATTCATACCACGCAAGTCTTCCCGAAAAGCATCAAAGTCAGGCCACTTGAGCGTGTAAATCTGGGCGTCCTTGCCTGTGCTTGCGTTGAACCCTTGATTAGTCTGCAGGTCGTGATAAGCTGCGGAAGAGTTCCAGCGGTCAAAACCTACGTGCAAAAAGTTGAAAGAGTTTACAAGCGGAACAATGAAGTTCTCGTAACACCAGTAGAGATCGACAACATGCCCCCGATAGGGTGCCACTTCGACAAACTCCTCAAAGTGCACCTTATCCAGTTCTGGGTCGTACCGAGCAACGCAAAGAGCAAAGGAGTTGTTCACTTCACCATTGTCTACTGCTAGTACACGTGCGCTGTAGGGGTCGGCTTGGACGTTCTGAAGGTGAGGCCTAAGCCGTACGATGGACTCACTATCCATTTTGTATTGTTCAATATAATATTTGAATATGCTGTCGTCTCGATCCCGTTCTTCTTTTCTTGCCAAGCTGGCAACAAGGTCGGTATCTTGGAAAAAGGGACTGAGCGCACGTGGAGGGATAGCGGCCCAATTGCGGAGGAAGCGTTCCATATCTCCGGCCATGCGCTCACGGATGCGGTCCTCGCGCTCAACAGGATTCACATCCCATGTAGCGTAGTGTGTGTAGAACATCCGAGGCGCTTTAGGCGCTCGGGCCGCTCTCGTCATAATGGGGTCGCCTATGTGACACGGGCTCGAGATGTTGAACATATGACCGTCGAGCACGTCATAGTCGCCCAAGCTGTCTCGGCGGTCGTCGGCACGTGAACGGACGGTGTTCAAGCTGTTGTCAAGGGCGTCAAATACCGCACCACCCTCTTTCACTCCGGAACGCTTCTTTCCATCGTCATTAGCGTTAAACCAGCCGAGCTCGTCCAGTGAACAAAACACGCGGGTTCCTCCGCGCAACCCAGAACTTGAAGCGGCCAGAATATGAACAGCCAGGTTCTTTCCTGGGAACACAACGAAGCGTTCAGCCTCTCGGTAAAGAGTAGCCCCTACACGCTTGCCCTCGTAAAGTAGAGACTCGCGAACTTCTTTGAACCAGGGCGATGCTGCGTAAGCCTCACGGAACGGTGTCCACACATACTTGGTAATCTGGTGCAGCGTCGGCGCAACAAACGCAGCCTCCAATACTTGATTCGATGGTATCCGGAAATACTTGGTCGGACTTGGTAGCGCCAAGTAACGGTGTAGAATGTACGGGAATGCGAAGGTACCGACCGTGTAACTCTTGCCCGACCGCTGCCCCCACACACCTACAAACTCGTTAGGAGGAACAGGTCTGAGGTTTGCCGCAACATTAGGGTCTAGGTCGTTGTATTCTCCAAACCGGGAGTCGTTAATCCAATCTTGCAATATCTCAGTACGGTTACGCTTACAACGTGGGCAAACCCCATAACGCAGGAAACTAAACCGATCCAACACATCGCCAACGGGGTCGTCTACAGGTACGTCATGAATGTATTCTGTGTCGCTGCAGAAATAGCAGACGTCTTTGAAATAGTGAGCCAGAACCTGTATCTGTCTCGGGAAGAGCTCCCCGGTAAATCCTAGGTAGTCTGGGTCACGACAGAACTCGATCACGTTGGACGCAACGGGAAAACTCTTTCCCGAGAAGACCGATGGGTCTAAATCTGCGGATATCGCTTTTTCAACAAGTGCTACTGGATTGGGAAGTAGTGAGTCGTCACCATCATCCTCATCTGCTTCCCCTAACATCTCAAAATAGTTGGCGGTAGACGCAGGAATGTCTGGGTCTTCGGGGTCGGCAGCGACTGCTTCGATAGAGACCGGCTTCTCGTCTGAGGCTTCTTCCGAAGTAGGCGCATCGTTGAGCAACGCGTCTATTTCTGCGCCCAATCCCTTAGTGAGCTCATCCAAATCACGCTCTACAGGTGTAGCGTTGGCGGCACCCCCTTGCGTCTTTTTACGCGTACGACGGGACTTCGCTTCACGGACGTCATCATCGTCACCGAAACCGAAACCAAAGTCGTCTAAGCTGCGCTTCTTGGACTTGAACTGTTTACTAGAAGCGACCTTGGTAGTCTTTTTCTTCTTGCCTGCCACTACTGCCCACTATGCTGCCTTGAAGCCTTCAAGGCCTTCAAATCTGGATACTGCCCAGTACGCTTCTTATGTAGACCACTAAGACCATCTAGGAGTCGCTTGGCCTCCTTAGTAGTCTCCCGAATCTCTTCTAACAAGTCTGCCGCCTCATTATCACCGTTGGCTCGCATAATCTTGATGACACCTGTGGTGCTACGGATACGCTGCTGGTCTTCCTGGATCAACTTGTTGTAAGGATGTGCTGTCTCCTTAGCTTCTGTACATGAAGGATCGCAGTCGGCATTGCATGACGCACACAACTCCAGCGACATCTGCTTTCCTTGATACTCAGTAGTGTCACGGAGCTCGAACTCGTCAACGGGAGCGCTGTCGAAGTCATCTAAGATGTCCTCTTCGTTGAGGCTCCCACCAAGGAACTCTTCGATGTCTGCAATGCCGGAGTCGTCAATCATGGGACGCGGAGTGCCTCTCCCATTACCTTTAGCGTCACTCATCTAGATATCTCCCTCAGTGGCTATCGCATTTTCTCAATAATGTCAGCCTGACGGGTAACCATTTGTCTGATACCGTTGACGTCCTCACGCTGGGCGCGCAACACTTCTTTGTAGACGTCCTTCAGCACAAACTTGGCGCCACACCCGTCAGAGTGTGTACGCAACTCAGCCTGCATCTCATTCAAGCTGCCCTCTATCCGAGCACAGGTTTCTTGCGTAGCCTTGATGTCTTTTTCTAAAGATTTGATTTCAGCTTTGCGTAGCTCTTCTTCCGCTCGTGATTTTTTCTTCACGAGTGCTACTATTACCGTAACGATAATAGAAAGAGCCATGCTGACAATGCCGATGACGACGCCCCAGTTAATACCCGAAGCGCTCTTTTCGGCAGCCGCAAATATTGGATACAAGGAAGCCAGCAACTGCTGCACCCTTGAAGGTTGCATGTAACTCCACGCAACCTTCGGACAAACGGTACTATTTTCAGCGAATTGAGGGCTACAAAAGCCCTGCGTGCGCAGAGTTACGCGCACATTAGAAAGTAACTTTAATTGGCAGCTTTGTGGGAAGGAGGGGAAGGCTTCGCAGAAACGCGAGTAGAGGCAGGAGGGATGGGGTAGTGCCGACTACTAATCTTTGCGATATCGTAGCACCAGCGGCAGCTACGTTTGGCACGGACGCGCTTCCGTGCACCGTACTCGAAACAAGTCAGCTTCTTCCAGTAAGCTGCTCGAGAAACACACTTCTTGAGCTTACGCTTGCAAGCAAGCTTACCACGGTACCAGGTATCCACCGATTCGTTGCGTACTCTGCGTAGGTACTTACAAGGATACATACGCTCACGCCAAGAGTTCCCTAGTGCCCGCACACTGTACTGGTAGCTCCAAACCTTACGGCGGCAGCCACGAATAGTCTTATAACGCGTACCTTGATTGTAGCGATTCAACACACAGCGACGCATTGGATGATGCCACTTCTGATGTTGGCGTGCTTTGCACCACTTCACATGGCGTGCAACCTCTTGCGCACTTTTCAAAAAGGAGAGGCGTGGTTTCTTGATGAGCTTCTTGCAATAACGAAGCACGGATGCTCTGGAGCCTCGTACGTGATGTTGAGTAATACCGCAATCAGCGTAACAGCTGTGATGGCGCAAGCCTGCCTTGCAGTGTAGGTTCAGGAGAATGAGTCCGCGGAAATCAGACTCCATACGACCCATGGCGATCATCATAACAGCATCTACGCCCGTCATCTCTTCTGCGTACAGGGCTGCATCAGCTATTCGCCGACGGTGTCGGTCGCGCATGTTTAGCCCGCGATCTTCAATTGCCTTGATTGCCTGAATGAGCTCCTCAACACGCTTCTTTCTCTTAGCTTGATACTCAGGAGATTTACGGGTCTCCTCAGAGACAACAGGCTTCAAGTTCAGAAGCGGGTCAGGAAGCTCTAGTGAACCCTTCGACTGCTGATAGAGCTTTAGGTGAAGGGAAGTTGTTGTTTGGGCTGTGGCGTCTTTTTGTGAAGGCCTCTCAGCAGAAGCAACCGCAAACCCCAAAACGGAAATGAGCGTGACCAGAGTAATTGTTAGTTTTCGCATAGCTGTACTCCTTTTGCGAAGTTGCACAGAACTCAACGTACACCTGCAGGCCAGTTTACAACCCGACAGTGTGTTGTCTCAAGTTTTGGTCAGAGGACCGGTAGGGTGAAAACCCCTGTGGTGGGATAGGAAAGCATGGCTTAATTCAGCTTGGGATCGGGCTCGTTGGGAGCAGCTGGTTCGTCAGGCTCTAAGTCTATATCCTCAATAGGAGTAGCCTCAACGTTTAGAATGCGCTGCAAGTTGGGTAGTAGTTGGGACATCTCGGTAGACAACCGCCTACCGGTGTTCCGTAATGAGTTTTTGAGCGACCGATCTATTTTTTGGTAGAGACTGGCGTCTACAATGGTGAAGAGTTCTGAGCGTAGTCTTTCGGACTCTTCTGTGTTCACAACAACAATCCGCTTTATAAGCGGTGATAGAATCTTCTGAGCAATCTCCTTTACGAGTTCATCAGAGGGCTTTAGGCGCTCCTTGGCCACAATCGTTGACCGCTTCTCACGAGTCAACGCAATGTAGTGGTCCATTGCCTCGAAGTTTTTATTGTTTGATCTGTAGTTACGAAGGCTGCGTTGGGCAGCGATGTCCAACTGCCGAATCATCCTATCGAGCTCACTGTACCCATCATTGTCTGCGTACAGACACTCGCGTTCGTGGATCTCTACATCTACAGTGGTGCAGTCATACTGCTCAGCAAGCTCATCCGCAGACAGTTCACCTTCACGCAGGTCTTCGTTCAACTCGGCTACGGTGGTACGAGGTAGCTGTCTGCAGAAATCACACGCCATCTTACTGCTGTCCTCTACGGAAGTTTGCCAGATGCAGCTTGTTAGGTGCACCCTCAACCATAGCGGTTGCCAGTTGATCACCAGGAGGAGGAATCATGTCGCGCTCAGAGAAATCGTCTGCAGTAGCTGGACGAAGACCAAACTGGGCCAGGTCCCTCGAGTTGTAGCTCACACGAGTCGGGGTGGCCTCATCCGCACCGAGGAGCTCGACATCGAAGATCTGCGCTTCCTCATCACCTGTGTCACCGTTTCGTACCTTCTCGATCTTTACATCGCGGATGTACACAAGCGGGTAGGTGTCTTCAGTGTGCTCGGAAAAATACCACTTTCCAGATTCCAAGCTCAGCCGGAAAGCCTTACGTGTAGGCAGCCGCTTTCGTGAAAGGTAGCTGCGACGCCCATGCCGTCCCACCACCTCCACGTTGTTAACTTCGGCGATATCGTAGATCTCTTGAAGCTGCTCATCCCGAACATCTTGCAAGATGAGGCTTGTGGGCGCGGATGCCTCAACAGACAGACCAATCGCCTGGTAAACGGCAGAGGCTGTGACGATGTCGGTAACGCTGCCGTTTACCACGATAGCTGCGTAGCCGTCAACATGCGTCGTTTTGAAAGTGCTCATCAAGTCCTCCGAGCTTAGTCCAAGTGTTGGTAGTACTTCCGGTACAAACGCTGGACAATAATTTTTCTTCTGGAGTCGGTACCTACATAGCGGTTCTTTTCCAGAACGTAAGAGAATATCTTGTACACTGTGTCCAAAGCTTTTCCATAACCGCCGTACTTACTGAGAATCATATCGACTACAGAGTCGAGACGTTGCCACAAGTACTTCTGGGCTGGAGTGCTAGCTTGCCGAACACTCGCGTCGATACCAACAGCTTGCGTACCTTCTGGGGTTGGATTGTACGAGGGAAGCTGAGCATTCATCCGAGACGCCTCGTCTTTGCTTAACCGCTCATCCAACTGCTCAAGACGCCCCACTACATCCTCGTAACGGAAACGGTTAATGATGGCCGCCATGACAGGCGCCGGAAGCTCGCCGCGCAACACAAAGTCGTCTACCGCATCTTGGTGACCGTCTTCTTCAAGTACCTCTGCAAACACAGAAGAATTCTTCCATACCTCTTCTTGGTTGTAAGCTTTGATCACGTTTCTGATGTTGCGCTCTAGCTTACGCGCTGTGTACTTGAGGTTGGAGATTGTCTTCTGCCGCTCATCCTCATTCAGATGCTGGAACGCCTCAGAAAGAACTTTCCACTGATAGGGACGAAGCTCGAGCGAATTTCGTTTCTTGTACAGTTTCCAGTTTACAGCCTGCATCAAAGAGTCGACATTTGTCATCTCTGTGATGTCAGTAACGCGGCGCCCTACCCAAGTGTTCGAGTTGACCTCAAACATGGGACCAAACTTTTCAGCGAGCGCGTTAGGTACTGTACTGTCTGACACAATATGGAAATTTACAAGGTGTGCGGTGTCCCCCAGGTTGAAACCGTTTACGATCTCTGCCTCACGCAGGTAGTCTTTTACGTATGCTTCTGGCGCTCGTACGATTACATCCAAGTTGGACTCGGGTGTGTAGTAGTGGCCAACCAGATCACCAACCAGAAACACGCCAGAGTTAGCAGCAAACCGTCGTGAGATCTGGTCTGCCAGAAACCTATTCGTAGAAGCCGTAAGCGATAGCTCATCAGACTTCCAAACCTCTGGGTTGAGGATCCGGTAATGGTAGTCGTAGATAGACACTAGACCGCAGGCCTCGTACCGGTGTCCGTCTGCATGGGCATGGGACTCTGTTGGGGCATCGTGCTGGTGGGTGCGTTGAGCCGTTTTCCAGGAACGGTACCTTGCTCTTCTTGCTGCATACGCTCAAACTTCTCCTCGTCCAACTTCATCTGCTCATCAAGAGGACGAGAAGTCCAGCCGCCTGATTTGACGACCGCCTTTGTGTTTGCCACTACCGCAGCATCGAGGGCAGCCTTTGCAGCAGAGTACACGTCACCATGCTGGTACTCTTTCAAGATTGGTGCGATGTTCACAAAAGCCAAGCTTGGTTCAGCAGCAATGGCTTTCCCAACAGCTACCGGGGACAAGTCCTTATGGTTCGGTGGGTACTTGTCCATTATCTCCTGCTCAGACTGCTTCGGCCACCGCTCATGCAACTTGTACAGCTGGTTCATGTAGTTCGTGGTGAGCACCATCAATTCTTGCGAGTTGAAGGGTAGCTCATCTGTTCCAGCGGTACGCTGCCGGAATATGTAACACGGGATGTCACCGTAGTACAAGTAGAAGCTGTCCGCGGAACCTGCTTTTTGCTGCACATCGCCGTACTGCTTCTTGTGCCACTTGGTAGCTACCTGCAACAGTAGGCGATCTACTGCAGAACCGACAATATTGAGCAGTGAGATGTTTTCGGGTAGTGGATCTGGCAGGATACTTGACAGGGGTGTGCGGCCAATAAGAGGATTCTGTGCAAAAAGCCCCATCAAGAAATCAACGTCGGAGAAGTAGTCCATACGAGCAATTCCGAGCTCGTCCTGAATATCCCCAACTGGGTTGTTGCTGTGTGGTCCTACTACCTGATTGACACGCTCAAGAAATTTACCAATGAGTTTGCCAAGGTCACCACTGATGTTTGGCTGGCCTTCCGCAGCTGTCTTCTCGAGGCTCATGGCGTAGTGTGGAGCGCGCCGTACTGGATAGAGCGTGTGAACTTTCATACCTCAAACCTCAAAAGAGGGGCATCGTTGGGTGGGGTTTACCGCTGAAAGTAACACCCACCCAACGATGCCTATATTGTGAAAGGCAGCCGTACCGCAAACGGGGACTAGACGTCTGCGCCAGTTGCGTCGGACCACCCAGTAGCACTAGCAGCGTTCGCCCAAATGGGCTGCGCCAAGGTGCTGTCCCAAGCCATCGTACCATCCGGCACGGCGCCAACGCCCGGACGGGAGGCGGTGGGATAAGAAAGGACGCCAGCAAACGGGGCACCAGTTGGCTCGGCGAGGCCCTGAATGAACTCAGCAGTGAGAGGACCAAAGCCGCTCAACGAGTAAGTGGTGTCATCCACGGTCACGGAGATGTAGCCACCATTGATGAGCTCGGCGAGATCTTTCGCACGGTCGTAGTTGAGGTAGCGGCGCGGGACGTCTGCAGAGCCGCCGATGTCCAGCTTACGATTCAACGCTACGATAGCGTTGCTGCTCAGGTTTTGGATGGTGAGATTGACTGCACTGTTTTCCACAGTTACGGTTGCCATTTCGAACTCCCTCTAGAACAGATTTGTTGACAGAATGGTACCCGTGAAGATGTTGGGTACCTTCACATTATAGAATAACCAGGATTGTGCGTGATTGGTGCGGTTAGGAGAGGGGACGGTACAGAAGGAGTACTGCTAAAAATACGGTGACGGCCGTTGCCCATACAACAGTAGCTGTAGCAAAAGTTTTGAGGTGGCGGACAGTTTCTCCCAAATCATCGATCCTCTGTTCAGGCAGCTGTACTTTCCCACGCAAGATAACACGACTCGCGAAGAAATCTACGTAGTCGTTGTCGGCATCCTCAACACTGAAGGCTTCCCCCACTTTGAGCTTGGACTTCAACGGTTGCAAGTCATTGCCGCGCACGGAAACGGCACCGGATTTGGGGAATGGTTTTGGCTCGTTAGGCGCAGTAGAATCACTCATATTGACCTCCACCCTTGTTTTACAGTCTGACAAGCCTTACAATAAAGGTGGACATATGTGAGGAGAAATAATGAGTGTTCCCAAAAGCTTAAAAGAGTGTGTGCGAGAACTCGCGTTTCGAATGGGGGAGTGGGACAGGGAACGGTTAGCTAAGCAGAGGCCATCACAACTTTGGAAATACTTCCACAGCGTTGGCTACTACGTTGAGACCACTTGGCTAAAAGAGGGGAGCGCCCTACAGAGGTACCTCCAAAGTCTGGGGCTCGAGAGCATGGAGGACATGAAGGGTATGGTGGTCGCAGCCCTATATCGAGAGATCCGAAAGAAGCCTGTGACGGAAGAGATCTTACTACAAGAGCTACGAGATTTCTGGAAGGATAAGCATGAGCTCACAAGCAGAGACTGGCAGGAAGAAGACAAGGTAACTCTGCCTGCGGTCGAGGAGCTCAATAGTCCCAACAATAAATAAACGGCGGTGCTGCGATCCGCGGACGCCCCTCCTGCACCTCTTCTACCTGCACCTTCCGAAATTCTGAGCGCACTAATTTAGTCTCTAGGCAAAGCATCCGACATCTCCAAAACAGAAAAGGCCCCGGAGGTAAATTTACCTCCGGGGGCTAAGGTTGTAATGGAAGGGTAACTAGCTTCCGAGAACCGAAAGCTAGCTCACGTTGGTGTAGCTGAACTTCCGGCGAAGCGCATCGATGGTCGGGATCGACACGGACGAATCAACCGGCTCCTCAAACTGCTCCAGCAGCTGGAACACCTTCTCAGACCAGCCGCTCATGAGCAGCGTACGGTCATCCTGCGGGTCCATCTGAGCCTGGTCCCCACCAGAGATATTCAAGCTGTAGTAGAACGCCTTCGGGTTGACCGTCTTCCGGTACTTCGTCAGAAGCGCCGGCAGGCTATCACTTCTACCGTAGCCGTAACCACCAGTGTTATAGCAGTTCATGTCGCTGACCACCACAACACGGTCCACCTTCAACGGCTTGGACCGCGGCGTCATGATCTGCGCATCCCGCTCACCAAGCAACCACTTGAGCGCCAGGTAAGCATTCGTCGACCACCCAACATCATGCTGCTGGTTCTGCATGTTCTGTACGATCCGCATCACAGAGTCAGCCTCAGAAAAGGTGATCTTCTTGTAGTTCGAACCGAACAGCCCGATGACCGCATTACGCCCACAGCGCTTCGCTACGATGGCTGCCATAGCCAGACCAACGTCCTTGCAGGTCATCTTCGACCGCTTGGAAACTGCCTGGTCCATCGAACCGGAAACGTCCACCATGATGAACGTCTTACCCGACAGCCCCGGCACGTTCTGCACCGATTTGTCGAGCGCCACATCAACAGCCGACATGGCAGTCTGGTTCTGCACTTCGTTGCGGGCCGCTAGGAAACGGAACGGCATCTGCCGATGGTTCACGTCCGCCGTGAGCATGTTGTACACACGATCCCAAGCATCCTCAGAAATCCCAACCTGCTCGAAGTTCCGCAGGTTCCGTAGAGTAGCCATGTACGGAAGCTGACGATTCTCGATCAGCCACTCCCACGTCCCCGTGCTGGAGCCGAACTGGCTGATGAGGTTCTCCCAGGTCACGTCTCCGTCCTTGGCGTACTTCTGAGCTCGCGGACCCCAGGTCTTCAGCTTGAACAGCTTCTCCCGGGCTGCGACCTTCGGAAGCGCCTTCTCGTCAACCGTTCCCTCAATGAGGTACTTGGCCATGGCCGAAGAGAACGGACGCATGTTCGACCTACGCGCCTGACCCTTACCGCGGCCCTCGTAGCGAGCCAGCAGAAGCGCGAGCTCCTTGAAGGTCGGGGACTCACGCTTGGAGTCGTACTTGAGAATCTGATACTCGTTGAACTGACGCAACGAGTCGATCAGCCCTCGAGCAAACTGCTTCGGCAGAGTACCCTTCCGCATGCCATCCTTGCCCTCCATGAAGAGGTGACGGTAGGCAGCGAAAGCCCGCTTCGGCTCATCGGCACGCCGGAGGATCAACGGTGCGTACTTTCGCACGAGACCGCTACCCCGACCGAGCTCCGACTCGACACGTGCCGCGATGACCAGCGCCATGAGCGGAGTCTGCCGCAGGTTCAGGTCCTCCCGCGCCCAACGCGCCAGGATGAACAGATCTTCAAACCGCTCCGGATCCTGCGCGATCTCACGCATGGTCTGAATGAGGCCCTGCGCAGACTCGTTGAAGCCGAAACGGTTCTTCACGTTGGAAGTGTTCACGACCATCTTGCCCTTGTACGAAGAGCGCTTACCCTTCGCGGTACGATGGCCCTGAGCGTCCTTCGGCTGCAGACTGTCGTAGAACTTGTTCTCGCCGAAGAATCCGGAGCCTATGGTGTACATGAGGCGCTGCACCGGATCATTCAGGTCGAACGCCGGGCTCCCGACGTGCTTCTGCTTGACGGTACGGGACATGACTTCCTTGACCGCCTTCTCGGACGCACTACGCTTGTTGGTTCCAACTCTCATGATACACCTCATAATGTTGTGTGCTACAAAGTCGTAGCACGGTTTCGCAGGATGCGTTTCAATCTCTCGTGTCTATACAGACACAGTATAAAAGTTCGGGGAAATAGTCGAAGTAAGTACGTTTAGCGCTCGTCCAATTGAGCTTCTAGCTTCCGAAGAAACTAGACAGGATTCGAACCTGCAACCTCTCGATTAAATGTCGAAGTAACTCACCTCTGCATCACCCGAAAACGTAACCTCTTGTTTCATAAAAGCCGGGGAAATATTCGCCACGAGCGTTACACCCCCGTCTTGCAACGAAGGCTGCCTTTACCAGTTAGGCTACTTGGGGATAGAGCCCCCAAGCATGGATTTGAACCACGAAGTAACTCGTAACTGCATCACCCGGAAATATAAAAGAGTGGGGAAATTAGCGGCACGGGCACAGTGTGTTTTCCCATAAAACGAAGTAACCCGTTATCTGCATCACCCACAAAATAGTTCGGGGAAATTGTCGACACGGGCACGGTGGCGTTTTCCAATAAACGAAGTAACCCGTTATCTGCATCACCCGAAAGTTTACTTCTTTCCTTTCGGCCAGGAGAGGGAGAGGTCCATGACCATGTTGTCTCCCTCTTCTCTTGTGCTACCTTTGACTTTCATGTCCGGAACGGCGCTCCGGAACATTTCCGCCAGCCTGTCGACCATCATACCAGAGGGGTCTGGCTCGTCAAGCCCTTTTTGGAGGTTTCTTTTACTTGCCTCGATACTCTCCTTGTAGATGCACTCGTTGCACAGAGAAGCCCCAGACGGTATAGCGGGTTCCTGCTCACCAGAAAAAGGCCCACCCTCTTGGTGCAGATCCGTCACAAACACACGGGTGTGTGACCTACCGTTAGAGTCCATCCACGTAGTCCCAGCAGAACAATGGCAACGATAACAGGTCTGAACGAAAAGACTCATTGTGGCGCTCCACATCCATTGCAGGTTTCCACGCCTGCTGGAATGATACGACCACAGTAGGTGCAGCGAGTAACCTCCTGTGGCCTACGTTGCGGAGGGGGGTCTGGCGGTATCTCTGAGATCTCCACACAAGGCTGTGGCTCAGGTGGAGGAGCCTTTGGCCTACGCGTCCACGGAGGCGGTACTGGGTTGACCCCTGCTCTCCAAACAAGCTCCCGTATTTTCCATGCTGGTAGTATCTTCATGATGCCATCAATGTAAGACGGTGAAGGGGTGTCGTCAAGAAGAACGTCGGATGCGTTCGTAGTCCCAGAAACCGTTGAGTCTATCTTCCAGATAAATCGCCCAGGTGACTACCGAACCACGATCTCGATAACGCTTCGGAGAAACCATACCAACAGGCTCACGCTCTTCAGTCTGCATCAAGTACCCACAATGATTGTACACAGGCACGCGCTCAGGTGGCGTATACGTCAAACCTGTACCGATACGCTTCGGGTTGTAGAGGAGGTAAAGCTGCCGACAGAGAGA
>Ga0180433_10004011_pt1 | contig 21007 bp, 17 predicted proteins | sample SS_ome_8_FD_132980 | JGI IMG/M metagenome (GOLD analysis project Ga0180433, IMG submission 132980) | Hypersaline lake sediment archaeal communities from the Salton Sea, California, USA - SS_1_D_1 metaG | ecosystem: Environmental > Aquatic > Non-marine Saline and Alkaline > Hypersaline >... | reverse complement strand
GCTTGCTTTTGCAGTGGTTGTTTACGGGCAAGCATCCCTATCCCAATAACCTTACCCAGGCGCAAATTTTCGTGAGAGCTAGAAAAGGAGATACTCTGCCTCCGGATGACGTTGAGGAGAATTTAAGGAAGCTCATCGAACGTCTCAAAGCAGCTGATGCGACCAACCGCCCCCGCGCCCTGGATACAGTGGAGCGCTTGAAATGGATCCTGGAAATCCCCAGGCGCAGAACAAAAAAATTGATTACAGGGGGTGTCATCAGCGCTTTGACACTGGGAATCATCATCTCAATCTTCAGCTTACTCAGCGCAAAAAAGTCTGAACGTGAGGAAAGGATCGCCCGAAGCAGGCAGGAAAAAATGTCTGATTTCCTGGTTGACATGTGGGTCTCCCCTTCCCCCATGGAGCAGGGCCGGGATGTCAAAGTCATAGATGTTCTCTCCTATTGGGAAGAAAAGTTAGACACAGAATTCCATGATGATCCTCTAATCAAAGCCAGGCTTCTCAACCAGCTCAGTACGACCTACAGAAGACTCGGAGAGTACGAAAAAGCCGAGTCAGTCATGACGGAGTGCTTAAAGTTTTGCAGGGAAGCACTTGGGGCTGATCACAACATAACCATTACTGCAATGATAGACCTGGGGATACTTTTGAGTTATGACGAGCGTTTTCAGGAAGCAGAGAACCTGTTCCGTGATGCATTGAAATTGGGACTAAAAAATTTACAGCACGATAACGAACTGGTGATAAATGCCAAAGAACAGTTGGCTGAAATCATGATTGGAAAAGCCGCATATTCCGAGGCCAAAACACTGCTCCAGCAAGTTCTCTCCGTCATTCGGAAAGACGAGAAGCTTCAGTACAAATTCGGTCCCAAAGTGTTGCTTAATCTGGGTAACGTTCTCTTGCACGAGGAGGATTTTCCCGGTGCAGAAAAGATTTTTCTGGAACTTATCAGGGATTATGAAAAAAAAGAGGATACAAAAAATCCGAATTATATCGTTGCCAAGGGGTCTGTGGCACGGGCTTTTATGGAGCAGAGGAACTACGAGGAGGGCCTACGCTATATGCGGGAGGGGCTGGAAATGTCCATGCAGGTTAATGGCGAACGTCACCGGACCACACTCGCTCTTCTGATAAACTTTGGGATGGTGTTATCCGAGCTCGGTGAGTATGAGGAAGCCCTTGGCTATACAGAGCGCGGATACAAGGTATTCATGGAGATTTTTGGTGAAAGGGCACCGGATACCATTTTTGTCTCGGTCAACTATGCGAATCTGCTCCGAGAGCTCGGGCGATTCGACGAAGCTGAATCACTCCTTAACAAAGCTCTATCACTTAACAGGGAAATAGTAGGAGCGGAACATCCCAATACCCTCCTATCACAACTTGCTCTTTCCGTTCTTTATTTTAAATCAGACCGGAATTCCGAAGCCGAAGAGCTCACACGAAAAACCCTTGAAACGAGCGCAAGAATTCTGGGCGAAGATAAAGAAGTCACGCTGGAATGCAAAGACCTTTTGGGCCGCATTCTCAATAAGAAGGGGGATCACGTGCAGGCTGAACGTGTCCATAGAGAAGTACTCGAAACAAAAACCGGTTCACGGGGAGAAAAAAATCGTTTCGCGGGAGACACGCAACAGTATCTGGCCGAGAGTTTGTTTCTCCAGGGAAAAAATTCAGAGGCATGTGAATATGCAGAGCAGTCTATCAGATCTTGTTACGAGAATTGGGGTGGAGATCATCCGCGCACCAAGGAAGCTGTTGACTTGCTGGTTAAGGTTTTCGCCGCATCGGACAAAACGGACGAAGCTGTCTCCATTCTCAAATCCATGGGTTTGACGGCAGAAAGTAATGCCCCCACTCAATAAAAGGCAATTTTAAAGACCTTCCACTACTGATTACGAATCAACTTCCACAAAAACAATTACGTTGTTGAAAATTAGCGAAAAGTAGTGTTTCTGCAAGAACGGTGAATCGTTTCTTTTTCAGGGATAAGTTCAGACAATTTTGTAGACATTCCGACAAACTTGTCGACTATTTTCATTCCAAAATAGACGCAACCTATATATTATCAGCAGGATAGCCTATTGGCACACCTCTTGCTTGTACGGTTACCTGAGCAGAAGGCAAAGAAATGGCCGATATCATGGAAACAGTCGATGAGAAATAGGAGGACGGAAGGAACGAAAAGAGCAAAAATTGTGGTTTTAGCGGTGCTGCTTTTGACCCCTGTTTTGAATGCAGATTCTATCACTATTTCTACTGTCCAAAATGTAACAGACCTCCTCTTCCGCCGGGTTACAACCGCCGATGATCAGGATTCCAGTCTGAGTTTTATTCTCGACAAAAACCTGGGCCGGTTTTCTCTTTTCACTTCCGGGAACTACTCCTATCTTTTGGAAAATTCCCGGGAAAACTTCTTTACCCAAGACTTAGGATTGGATTACCTTCACTCCTTCGGTAACAAGACAGCCCTGTATATTTCTGTGTTAGGAAACGGAACTTTCTACAAGTCGGAATACAGTGATTTCAATTCGATATCCCTCAGCGCCTTCACCTCAGTGAAGAGCTACATCAGCCAAACGTCCATCCTGAAATCAAGCTACTCCTTTATTTATAGAAATTACGAAGCCTCCCTCCTAGATTACTGGAGCCATGACTTTCTCTTATCCCTCGATAAATATTTCGTGACAGGGACAACGGCCAAAGCCGAAGTGTGCTGGGGATACAAGCATTTTATGAATCTCCCTCAGGAGAAAGAGGACGACTTTCAAAACGGAGGCGCCCCATTCTCCGGAAAGAATGGAAACAACGAGCAACAGAATCAGGGGCACCTGGAATCTCCGGAGCTGGTTCATGGAAAAGGCCGGGGTATCCAATTTTTCTCTGTGTCATCACTGCTGACACAAAGTCTCGGAAGCAAAATCGGACTCAATTTCAGTATAATGAGGCAGTGGATTCTATCCGGGAATAATCCCTTCACGGCTGTCCGGGATTTTTACAAAATTGAAAATCCGTTTTATGACCGCTTCTCATGGGAAGGTTATCATATAGAAGGTCAGGTCACGATGTTGATGCCCTGGTTGATCGAGCTGGAAACAGGTTATGAGTATTCAGACAAGCGCTTTCCGGGAATCGAGAGCATGAGTCTTATGGAAAATCCCTTGGGATTGACGCGCAAAGACCGCCGGGTAGAGGTTGATGTGAGCCTCCAGAAAAATTGGGCGCGCATATCCATCTTCCTGTCTTATGCTTACATTCTCAATCATTCGAACGACCCTTATTTTGATTGGAGTGGCCATTTTTTTTCAGTGGGATTCAAATGGAACCAGCCTCTGGGGGGTGGACGATGAAGCATCGTGTCATTTTCTTGGCCGGATTGTTCCTTTTGACGACTTTCTCTATTGGCCAAAAATCCCGCCACATTTACAACGTGAACAGCGAAAGGACAATTGCGGGCACGATTCGCAAGATCAGCACGGAACCGCGCTACAGGAACTCGGCACCCTTTGTCGTGCTCAAACTGGAGGAGAAAGGAACTCATACAATCTACAACATTGAGGTCAGTCCCGTCTGGTTCTACGATATGAATTTTCACAAGGGAGAAGAATTGGAGGTAGTCGGATCCTTTTATCTCTCGGACCGAAAAGAGCCCAACCTTATGGCCAGGGAGATCCGTTTCAAAGGGAAGGTTTTCCTCCTCAGGGACAAGCATGGTTTTCCCAATTGGCGCGGCGGACGGAGGCAACGGAAAGGCCGCAGGCACGGCAAGAACATGAAGGAGCAATGACCAAAATTTCCCTCTTTAGTAAAAATACCAAGCGGAAGAATAGAGATCCATAAGATTTTTAAGGGCATCAGTTCTATTTCACCTCAAAATTCTCCTTTAAATATTTGACACTTTCCCTGATCTTCTTGAAATGGAACGGCCTTGTGCGCACAGAACAGCTAAATTATGGCTCAACCGTGAGATCGATTTCAGGGGGAGACAGGTGGCCAAAAAAGAAGATTGATATTTACATATAAGAAAAACTTAAATACACTTGCAGTTGGATAAATTTCATTGGAGGAGAATCGATGTATAAAAAACTGAGCATTTTCCTGATGGTTTTGGCCTTTGCCAACTGCACTTCAGATAAGCCAGCTAGGATTGATGCTGATCGGATTTTCATTAACGGTAAGATATGGACAGGCGACGATGCACAGCCGACTGCTCAGGCGATGGCAATCAGTGGAGATAAAATTGTCGCAGTCGGAACAACGGCGGAAATTCGCGCGTTGGCATCTGATGAGACCGAAGTGGTTGATCTGGAAAACCTGCGGGTCGTTCCCGGTTTTCAGGATTCCCACACACACTTTCTTATGGGTTCCGCAAACAAGGGAAGGCAGGTAGAGCTAGACGACGCAAAAACGTTGGAAGACATTCAGCGCCGTGTTACAGAATATGCCGAGGCGAATCCCAACGCAAGCTGGATAACCGGAAACGGATGGGGATACGCCGCATTTCCCGATAATACCGTCGACAAAAAGTATCTCGACGAGGTCGTGCCGGATCGTCCTGTTTACCTGACATCCCGCGACGGTCACATGGGATTCGGCAATTCCAAAGCATTGGAATTAGCGGGAATAACCCGAGATTCTCAAGATCCGCCTAACGGGAGAATCATCAAGGACAAGGATGGAGAGCCTACTGGAGAGCTTCAGGAGAGCGCCCAGGGATTGATACGCAGGCTCATTCCAGAACCGACACCTGACCAGGTCTACAACGGGTTCATCCAGGCGATGGATGAAGCCGCAGCCGCAGGGCTAACAGCCATGCATGATGCGGCCACTTCTTTGGAAGACCTTTCTCTGTACGAGAAAGCCGAGACAGCCGGGGAGCTGAAAATTCGCTTCAGCCTGTCACCGGTGATGGTCCTGAAAGAGGGGGTGACTTCCGATGCCTATGATCTCGAAGAGGAGATGGATTCAGCCACCGCAATTGCGAAGTATAAGGAGCTGCGTGACCGGCTGAGCGGTCCGCAGATCCAAGTGGTTTCGGTAAAAGGGATTTTGGATGGAACGATCGACGCCAAAACAGCGGCAATGTTCGAGCCCTACGTCGGCGGGGGCACGGGACTCCCTTTCTCGACTCAAGATGAGATCAATGAAACGGTGGCGCTCTATGATAAGGAAGGCTTTCAGGTCCTTATACATGCCATCGGTGATAAAGCCATAAATATGGCGTTGAACGCGTTCGAACATGCCCAAAAAGTGAACGGCACGAGAGATCATAGACACCGGGTTGAACACGCGGAGATGCCGAAGTTATCCGACGTGCAACGGTTCAAGGAACTAGGGGTGATTGCCTCGACCCAACCCATGTTTGCCAATCCCGATGCGACGGTGCTGGAAAACTTCGCCGTGCTGTTGGGACCGGAAAGGGCCCAGTATGCTGATTCGTTTTCGATATATGACGATGCGGGAGTGGTCCAGATTTTTGGCAGTGACTACCCTGTCTTTACGTATGATGTCTTGAGAGGAATTGAAGTGGCCGTGACCCGAATGACAGAGAGCGGAAATCCCCCTGGCGGATGGTACCCTAAAGGTTGTATCTCGGTTGAAGCTGCCTTGCGGCACTATACCGTCGATGCCGCCTACGGGACTTTTCAGGAAGATATCCGGGGAACATTAACAGCCAGTAAGTATGCTGATTTTGTCGTCCTATCCCGAGATATATTAGAGATAGACCCAACGGAAATTTCAGAAACAGACGTTCTGTTGACTGTCATGGGAGGCAAAGACACATACAGAAGCAAAGACTTTTAGAAATTGTGCACCTTCTCAGGAAAAAAGAGAAATAGACTGCTCTCAAGAAGATCGGGAAGGCTTTGTATTCCTAGGTTCGATCATATAAGCGAACCGTAATACTTTTAAAGAGGCTATTCTCCTCACAGTGGCTTCTGACGTTCCTTGACATCTATTTTTTCATGTTTTATATTTGCTGACGACGCTTGAGAGGGAAACGAAGACCTAAGATGGAGTGATAGTCTATACAGCAGAAGCGGGATTTTTTTGTGTATTAAATCCCGGTAGATGAAGATTTCCGTTAGCGAAATATGAAACAAAATTTGCGCCGACTGATGGTGCCATTTTTCGTCTTTTTTTTCAGCCTGGTATTTCATTTAACGGTTAACAAGATATTTATCCTCGATTTTGAAGAGAAGACTCATATTGAAAAAGTCATGCGAACTATGCACGGAGATCTTCCCTTACGGGATTTTTTTCGATTCACATACGCTCCTGGGCACTATTTTTTATTTGCAGGCTTGTTTTGGCTCTTTTCGCCTTCTCTGATGATTGAGCAACTAGCCTGGACTGTTCTCCGCGCCCTAGCCAGCTTACTAATGTATTGGACCGCAAGGCTTTTTATGCCTCTTCGGTATGCGCTTTTGCCCGTCTTATTGATCACGGTTTTGCCTTGTTCTCACTGGAAAGCGTTCTATCCGTTCTTCACACTTTTAAACCTACTCTTTCTATCTAATCTTTTAGCTGACTTCTCCAAGAAATGGATAATCCTCAGTGGGCTTGTCACAGGACTTACTCTATGTTTCAGGCAGGACCTAGCGCTGATTTTTGGGGGGACTGCAGCCTTATTCATAATTTTGAATTCCTTCGAATCTTTAAAAAAAAGGGCACTCTCCTTCAGAGCTCGGGCCAAGATTTTTATTTTCAGTAACATAAAGATGCTCGGGCTTTATTCTTCGATGATGCTTCTCCCCTTTCTGCCGTTGTTTGTTTACTATCTCTCGCAGGGCACTGCGTTTGTTCTGCTCAGGGAAATGTTTCTTGGACATCCTGTTCGGCATCTCAGGGTTTGTCGAGCCATGCCATATCATTTTCCAAATATTGGCAGGCTTTTTCGGTGGCCCCTTGATCTGGAGGTGGTTTTTCTCTGGCTCCCGATTGGCCTATTCTTAGCGATTCTCATCATCTTTATGACACGGCTGTTTCGGGAAAAACATTTTGACGTTGAAAATCGACAAATTTCAGCGTTGGTTCTCATAGGCATCCTTGTCTATAATCAAACCTACTTTTACGCGATTTTTGAGCGTCTTCTGGAGAGCGCAGCTCCGATTTATCTCGCTTTTGGATTTCTGATATTTCGTGTTCATTCCAAGGTCAGAAACGAAAGCTCTGACTCACGCTCCCCTAGAGACGCAAAACATATCATCTCATTAGCGATGCTGGCCTTGCTTTTTATATTACCAGCCTCGTTTGCGTATTACGGCCTCACTACGAAATACACAAACGAGCGGCTCTTTGCCAGACGCCACCATGATGGACTCATAATCTCTGATACTGGCATCTGGCTACCAAAGAAATGGATCCTTAAAAGAATTAAGTACACTGGGAATTTTTTGCGGTCAAAGGGTTCAAAACATGATCTTATGCTTTTTTTGAACGGATCGTTAAACTATTTTATTGCAGACCAAAAAAGCCTGAAAAGCCTTGAACTTAACGTCAAACCTCTGACACCCGAATCGCTGAAGCAAGATCTTGAAATCGTTGCCCCGCGCTTTTTAGCAATAGAAAAAACGGCATTCCAAACAATTTACCGATTTCCTTCTTATCTGCGGAAGTATCTAAAGGCAAAATACCAATTCCGGATAAAAAAAGGTGTCTATTACATTCATGAAAAAAAAGCCGCGGCTAGCTCTTCTGGAGGTTATTTGACAAACGCTGAGTGCATCATAAAATGAAAGAGAATGAGATGAACCTGCTCGGGGAGACAAGGACTAAAAGATTGCTGAGCCTGACCTCAGACTCCCGATTCCTACGAGTTCTCCTTTTTTTAGCGCTTTTCGCAGGCCCCTTGTGGATCTTGCTCCATGAAGCATTATTCAATCCTGACGTGCATTTTTTAATACCATCGATCAAGGCTGGCTGGGCTTTCCACCCTAAACAGAGAATTATGAAATCATACTCGCCAAAAGTGTCTGAAGATATATTATTTATACGGAAATTTCATTTAAAAAAAATACCAAAAGACACAGAACTCACGGTCCGGGCATTTAAAGAAATGCAGATCAAACTCAATGGAAACAGAATCTGGCCCTTATCTGTTAGGACAAACTGGAAGAAGAGACACATTTTTAACCTGCGCCCGTTTCTCCGATCCGGGGAAAATACCTGCATTATCCAGGTAAGTAACCCCCAAGGAATCCCGGCATTGCTTGTTGAATCGCCGGGATATCTTCGAACAAGATCGGGGTGGAAGGCGGCGCTAATCTCCGCTCCCAAGAGTTTTCGTCCGGTAGTATCACCCATGACCTATCCTCCAAAACCAGGGTTTCTTCAGGAATGGAAAAGCTGGAAATGGATGAAATGGATTGTCGTCATCTGGCTGGGGGGGGTCGCAATTATTGGATTGTCAGCGTTCATTCGGCACATTGCAGAAAAGGAGATTCCCCGTTCCAGCAGCTCTTCTTCTCGTTTTACTAAGTGGGCTATTCCACTTATTGTCCTGGGGCTATGTTTCTATCTCAATATATCGAACACTCGGAAATTCCCCTATTATAAATCCGCATTCGACATAGAAGGTCATGTCGATTACATCGAGAGGATGTCCAGATCAATGAAACCACCGCTTCCGACAGATGGCTGGCAGATGTACCAACCCCCGCTTTATTACTGGATTACTGGAAATATATATAAAATATTCGGCGATGGCTCCAACAAAGAATCGGCTCTAAAGGCTGTGCAGTATTTCGGTTGTTTTATGGGATTAGGAATCGTTGTATTGGTTTTTCTATTGGCGCGCGGCATGTTTCCTGATAACCCGGTCGCTCATTGGCTTGCACTGGGATGGGCAGCCTTCCTGCCCGCAAGCTTATCAATCAATCCCAATATTTCTAATGAAGTTTTTTCTGCGGCATTGGCCGGAGTTGCTGTTTATTGTCTGTGGAGGTTGATGGAAAGGAAATCAATCTGTTTCTGGGAGGCGGCTGGTCTGGGCGTAGTGACAGGCTTAGCGCTCCTTTCTAAGTTCACGACCGCTATATTATTTTTCAGCGCGATTTTTGTCCTTGGCTTGCGGGCATTAGCGAGCTTAAAAAGAACTGACTGGATCAGAGTAATAGTTTTTATCGGCAGCTGCCTTCTGATTTGCGGTTGGTTTTACGGGAGGAATATCGTTTTATATAAGACCCCGTTTATCGCAAACTGGGACAAAGGCATATTTCCTTTCTTCCAGACGCCAACGTATAGATCTTTAGGATCGTACATCAGCTTTGGAGGGGTGTTTTTCCATCATCCTGAAAGAGCCAGGCGCACAAGTGTGCCTGATGGACTCTATGCGAACTTTTGGACCGATAACCACATGAACCTGATTAAACGGCGCAATCCGGAATATAAAAATGCAAGTTTGTGGATGAATATTACACTAATTTTGGCAGTATTTCCTTCCGTCAGCTTAATGCTCGGCTTTTTCTCCTCCCTATGGTCTGTATTCCGACGTCCAGCCGGCAACGGCGAGCTCTCGCTTCTAGTGATTTCCATCTGGCTTATGATGAGTTTCCTCCTCTTTACGATGAAAGTCCCGACCTATTCTACTTTGAAAGCTTACTATCTAATTGGATTAATACCTGTTCTCGCAGTATACCTGATCCGGGGTCGTGATATTCTAAATCATCACGTCCGTTGGGGCCGAATTATCCATGATGCCTGTATACTTGGCATCGCTGTCATTTCTTTTTGGATATATAGGTTTCCCGGATGATTTTGCCCAAAAAAGCATCCTTTCTGCTTGGGACGACCAGGCACTAAAATATTGAGGATAATTCTGGTGTTCTTAATGTAGAGGGATCCGTCTTTTACGATCATTTCCACTGCAGTTCTAGATAGGGATGCCGCCGACATCACAAATTTTTCTACGAGGTCCTCAAAAGAGCTTTCTTCATGTGTACTGGCTATCTGAGCCAGGCCGAAAAGACACAAGGCAGCCGAAAGCAGGCTGCAGGCGGTTCTACGATAATTCACAGGTTCACTTCCGCTAGTAAAATGACGGGAGCCCGGGAAGGCAAGGTGGTCAGAGAGACGTGGTACCTATCGAAGGTGGCCGACATCGAGGCGGGCTGGATCCATAACCTGACCAGCAAAGTGAACCGGAAGGGAAAGACCTTTTACAAAACGGAAACGAAAATGTTCATGGAGATGAAGCGTCTCGGCCAGAGCGTAAAGATCTCCATGAGTACATCCTCTTTGGAAGATGCGGACGGTCACCTGCTAGAGATGCACCAGGACATGATGTTGTCCGATGTGAGCACGGTGTACGACATGAAGGTCCAGGGCGAGGAGGCGGCGATTACTATCACGACTATGGGCACGCCGCACAAACGCTCCATCCCCTGGGAAGAGGGTGTGTGCGGAAGCGATCCATATATTCCCGAAGGAACCGCTCGAAACTATAAAAAAACACCCGCTAAAACTCCGTGTGTTCCGGATGACGCTGCCGGTAGATCCCTGCCATGGCAGGGAGAATGATTCACAAAATGAACCAGGTACAAAAAAGAGCCTCAAAGACCCGATAGCCCTGGAATACCTCTGTGATAAAAGACGATTGACTTAAAAAGGATGTAATCAGATGTTGACTAAGGAAGGTCAATTCTGAAAACAAAAGATGTCGGAAAAATATCTTTATTCTTGGTCTTCTCACTTCAACCTTTTCTTTTGTGACCAATTCCCGGGTTCTTGATACACCCCCAAAATGGCAGCTGACCGATCTCCGGTCAAGCCGAATGGAAAAATATAAAATCAAGTATTGACAGAGGCGCAGATTTGGCATATATTAACTATATAGTTAAACCAACTAGTTAGTTAGAACAATCCGATAAGAAATGATGCAAAACAACACAAAAAAGAAAAAAAAGGTCGAAAAATCCCGTAGAGGCCGTACCTCGGCAGGAGGAAACAGTAAACAGAGGATCCTGAATGCTTCCCTCAGGGAGTTCGCCGCCTTCGGCTTTGAAGGAGCCCGGGTTGACCGGATCGCCGAGAATGCCGGCATCAACAAGGCCATGATCTTCTACTATTTCTCATCCAAGCAGAATCTCTTCCGCACCGTCGTCTCAGAGGTTTTGCTGGATTACATCCCGAAGGTACAGAACGTGATCCGGGAATCTTCAACTCCGGAGCAATTGTTCGATGCTCTTCCCTCGCTCTATATTCGATATTTCTCCAAAAGAAAAGAAATCATTCAGATCATCGCCCACCAATTGATCCACTCCCCCAAAACAATCGCACCCGTAATCGGAGAGATTTTCGCAGAGGTTCCCGATGCACCCTCAAAGGTCTTGCCCGTATTGATCAAGAATTGGCACAGAAAGGGCCTGATATCCGAATCCGATCCTATACAGTTTATATTGAATGTCCTGTCGCTGTGCCTTCTTCCGATAGTCGCTTCCCCCATGGTGGAGGGAATATTGAATATCCGCATACAGGATGATGCATCGTTCCTGGAAAAACGCATCCGGAGCATCACACATCTCATAAAAAGGGGGATGTTGAAATGAAAGGTATCCGCCTCATCGTCATTCTTCTGTTCATGATCCCCTGTTTCTACGGGAAAACAGCGGAGAAAGTCCCTTTGGAGTCGGCCATAGCTGCCGGATTGAAGAAGGATTATAACTATTTGAACACCGTGCTTGATCAGGAGAGAGCCGAACTGCAGCGGCGACTCTCGGAAAAAAACAAGCTATTTCGTCTGTCTTTCGACGGTAGCTATATCTACCGTTCTGAAACCATGGTGATCGACTTCCCCTCGACTCAAGTTCCCGGAGGAGGACTCATTCCCGGAAGAGAAATCGAAGCAGGAGTCAACCACATTTTCGATCTTAAACTCAGCCTCACTCAGCCCCTTTTTACTGGTGGAATCCTTTCCAATTCCATCAAGGTGGAAGAGGTGCAGGCCGCCGTCCAGGCCAACCAGAAGACCCTCAAAGAGAATGAGATATCCGGACTGATCAAATCTTCTTATTTTCAGTACCTTCTTCTGATCCGCAGGCAGAGGTCTCTGTCGACACTCGAAAGAACCCTGCACCTCCATCGTCAGCGTATCGCCAATCTTTTGGATGAGGGATTGGCCCGGAAGACGGATTTATTGGAAACGCTCTCGAAGATCGAAGAGATCCAGCTCAACATCACCGACATCGAGCAGGCTGTCGAGGCAGAGAGGATACAATTTCATCGGCTTTGCGGATATTATCCGGAAGAAATCGATGACTCCTATCTTGAGAAACCGGCGACACATGAGGAGGCTCTCTCCTACTTCGAGGAGACCCATCCGGTGTTGAGATCCCTCCAGAACCGGATCGAAATGCTGTCGCTTCAGAAGAATATAGCGGCCGGAAAATACCTCCCCCAGGTCTCTGGATTTGCAGAGGTTCACTACGGAAGACCCGGGGTTGATTACTTTGCCAAAGAGTGGACCCTCTATTTTCAAGGCGGGATTATGGTTACCGTTCCTATTTTCGATTGGAATCGTCTCAGCAGCGAAAAAACACTGATAGACATCCAAAAACAAAAGCTTGAGAATCAAAAGCATCAGTTTGTGAAGGATCTGGCCGCATCTCTTGAGCAGCTCTTTTCTTCTATCCGGAAGCTAGAGGAAAAACACGAGCGACTCACGCGGCTGATCGCCTATTCCGAAGAGGATGCCGCATTGAAAAAGGGTTTGTATGAAGAACGGCAAATTCCGAACGTCGACTATCTTGCAGCACTCCTAACCAGAGAAAAGAATTTACTGGCCAAGGATGAAATTCGGATCCAGATAGAAATGATCAAGGTGAACATCAACACCCTAATCGGACGAAGCAAGGAGGGATCGTGATGCCCAGAAAAATTATAATATTATACTGCGGCCTTTTGCTGCTGGCCTTTTGCAGCAGGAAACCCGCCGACACCATTACCGCTGCCGGCGTTGTGGATGGCGATGTGGTAACGGTTAAGGTCGGGGTTTCGGGAGAAATTCTGGCCCTCGACGTCCAGGAAGGCACACCCATCAAGGCAGGAGATTCCATCGCCGTGATCGATGCCAAAAAAATTGAAAATCAACTGCAGGGATTGGAAATTCAGGAGAGGGAGATAGCGGTTACCCGCAAAAAACTCAATCGCAGCATCACGCTGCTCGAGTCAACTCTCAGCTACTGGAAGGATCAAGTCGAGCGTTTTGAGCGCCTCGAGAAAAAAGAGTCCATTTCCGGCGATCAACTAGAGAAAGCCCGCCTGAAGCTCGATGAGGTCGAAGCATCGCTCTATGATGCGCGGCAGTCCTTAAGTGCTTTGTCTATTCAGGTCGAAAGTGTCCGGAACCGCAAAGAGCACCTGCGTTTGATGCTTGAGGATCATGTCGTGACCTCTCCGGTAACAGGAGTTGTGCTGGAAAAATTTGTCTCGTCGGGCGAGATGATTTTTTCCGGATCACCGGTGGCCGACATTCTGGACAAGTCCAGCCTTTTCATAGAGACCTTTATCGAGGAAGCCGAACTCGCCGGTTTGAGTTTAGGCCACCCGGTGGACATTCTGGTGGACGGGATGGAAGGGAGGTCATTTGCTGGCACAATCACATATTTCGGACAGAAAGCCGAATTCTCTCCCAAATACATCATCTCGGAAAAGGAGCGGCGCTCCCTGCTCTATTTGGTCAAGATCAGGCCGGAAAGCGATCCGGAGGTGTTCAAGCTGGGCATGCCGGTGACTGTCCGGTTTAAAAAGTGACGAAGGCGAACATGCTGCGTGTGGATGACCTGTCCAAATCCTTCGGTCCGATAAAGGCAGTCGAGCGGGTTTCGTTTACCCTTGCTCCAGGCTCCATCACCATTTTGGCCGGAGCTGACGGTGCCGGAAAATCCACCATTCTCAAGATGATCCTCGGACTTATCCGAAAGGACAGCGGCGAAATTTATATCAACAATGAACCGGTCGGCAGGAAATTCAACCGCATCACCAACATTTCCGGATACATGCCCGAAAGATTTTCTCTCTACACAGATCTGAGCGTGGAAGAGAACCTGAATTTCTATTCCGACATCCATCGAGTGCCGAAACACAAAAGAGAGGAAATGAAGCAGCGCTTGCTGGAAAAAACAGGGATGCTTCCCTTCAGGAAAAGGAAGGCCGGTGCCCTGTCCGGCGGCATGAAGCAGAAGCTCGCGCTCTCCGCCATCCTTCTTGCCTTTCCCAGGATTATCATGCTGGACGAACCGACAACCGGAGTGGATCCCTTGTCCCGTATCGAGTTCTTCAACATTATTGAAGAATTGAAACAGGAAGGGAAAACAATCATAATGGCCACTCCCTATCTTGACGAGGCAGAAAAGGGGGACCAAATCATCTTCATTAAAGAAGGGAAAATTCTCCGCAAAGGAGCAATTGCCGAGCTCAAAAAGCGCTTCCCAGCCAAGCTGTTCCGCATACTGCCCGAGGGGAACATTCTCGAGGTTATGAAGAACCTCCAAGCTGATCCCGAAATCAAGGACGACATTTATGTGCGCGGCCGTTTCATCAAATACATGCAGCGTGAGCGGCCGGAATTGATTCACAGGATTCCCACTCGCAAAATTCAGGAAGAGCCTCCCACCCTGGAGGATATATTCCTTTACTATGAGAGGAGAGGCCATGACGGCGAACAGATCTGACAATAGCCGGCCACGGGTGGGCCTCCCGTGATACGCGTGCGCAACCTGACCAAGAAGTTCGGAGGCTTTGTTGCCGTCGATCGAATCAATTTCGATATCTCCAGGGGAGAGATCCTCGGGTTTCTGGGACCGAACGGCGCCGGAAAAACGACCACCATAAAAATGATAACCGGCTTGTTGCGGATCACCTCCGGCGATGTCTGGGTCAATGACTTGAACATCAAAAAGAACCTGAAAAAAATCAAGACTCTTCTTGGTTACATGTCCCAAAAATTTTCACTCTACCCGCTGCTCAGTTCCTATGAAAACATGGAATTTTTCGCCGGTATCTCGGGCCTTACACCCTCGGAGATCCGCAGGCACAAGCAGGACATTTCAAATCAGATCCCCGACAAGATTCTCCGCCAGAAGGTTATGGATATTCCGCCCGGGATCAAACAAAATGTGGCTCTGGCCACGTGTCTCATGCCCGATCCGGAGATCGTGTTTCTGGACGAGCCGACTTCCGGTGTGGATCCTGAAAACCGGCGAAATTTCTGGATGCGGATCTATAACTTAAAGCGGGCAGGAAAAACCATTCTGGTCACGACACACAACCTGGATGAAGCGGCCTATGCCGACCGGATCATCATCATCCACAGGGGAAATATCATCAGAGAAGGCGAGCCCATTGCGCTTTTGGAGAAGGAAGGAGTGGATTCCATGGAGGTTCTTTTCAAGCAGGCTGTGGAAGCGTATGAAACGCATTAAAGCCGTCATAACCAAAGAGTTCTTTCACATCATCCGGGATCCCCGGAGTTTGATAGTTATTTTTGCTCTGCCGCTTCTACAGATATTTATCTTCGGATTTGCCCTCTCCTTTGACTTGAAAACGATCGAGACGGTGGTGATCGACGACTCCAGAAGCGAACTGTCCAAGAATCTGGTCCAGGCCTTCGCCAACAACACCTATTATGTTTTGTTCCCCCTTGAACAAGATGATACAGCAGAGACGAACGCTCTAGATAGGGCCGAAAGAATGCTCCGGGGGGGCCGGATCAAGCAGTACATTCACATCCCGCAGGATTTTTCCAACCGCTTCAGAACAGGCCGGCCAGCTGCGGTTTCCACAGTCATTGACGGCAGCGATTCCAACATCGCCAATATCGTCCATCAGTATAACGAGATGGTCATTATGAATTTTCTTTCCGAGAGGAACGGCCTCAGGCAACTTCTAAAAGTCAATACAAAGATGTATTTCAATCCGGAAGTAAAAAGCTCCTATTTCATCATCCCGGGCCTGGTGGCGGTGATTATGATTATGATTTCCGCCCTGCTGACCTCCTTGAGCGTAGCTCGTGAAAAGGAATCCGGATCAATTGAGCTCCTGTTCATATCCCCTCTGAGATCCAGGGAAATCATCATCGGGAAAACCCTGCCCTATGTCGTCGTCGCCCTGCTCGAGGGGATGGTGATCATGCTTGTTGCCCGTTTCGGATTCGGGATTCCTATCCGGGGAAACTTGTTGATCCTGCTGCTCTTCTCTCTGGCCTACATCATCTCCGGATTATCTCTCGGTATCACCATCTCCACCCTGGCCTCTTCCCAGAAAGTGGCCATGATCGCGACCCTGCTGATAACGATGCTGCCGTCGATTCTCCTGTCCGGATTCATATTCCCCCTGGATGCTCTAGGTCCTGTCCTGCGCGCCTTTTCCTATGCCGTGCCGGCCACTTATTTTCTCCGTATCATCAGGGGGATTGTTTTGAAAGGGGCAACCCTTGAGCATTACCTTCAGGAGGGTTTGATCCTGCTCGGATTCGGTCTCGTGTTGATCAACATTGCCTCGGCGAGATTTTCGAGGGAAAGGAAGGCCGGCCGATGAGGATTCTCTACTTGTTGAAAAAAGAGCTGATCGAGATTTTTCGTCAGAAAGAGATGCTGTTTCTCATGTTTGTGGCCCCTGTGATCCAGACCATCGTTCTCGGCTTTGTAGTCACGACGGATGTCAAAAATATCCCGGTTCAGATCGTTAACCTCTCTGCGAATAAGGCTGCCCAAAGGTTGATAACCAGAATGGAGAGTTCTCCGCTGTTCGATATCAGGCGGATTACCCGCCGCCCGGAGGACTATATCGAGACTTTCAAAAAGGGAGAGGTGAGTTCCATAATCATAATGCGGGATCGACATGACGGATCACGCAGGGCTATGACGTATCCGGAGATTCAGGTTCTTATGGACGGTACGGATTCAAACACGGCTGTGATTGCCGCCGGCTACTTCAACGGGGTCGCCAAGGAATATATTCTCGAGGATATCGGTAAAATGGCAGTGGGACCTCTGATAAAAAGCCATACCGTGATCCGGTTCAACCCGAACCTCACCAGCATCAATTACATGGGACCGGGAATAGTTGCCCTTTTGCTGACGATCATTGCCATGTTCCTTACCTCCATCGGTCTTGTCCGAGAAAAGGAACAGCAAACTCTGGACACTCTTTTGATCAGCCGGCTGACCCCGATCGAGATCTATATCGGCAAAGCCCTCCCTATGGCCATCCTGGGACTCATCGAGATGGGCATCGGGATTGTCGTCGTGCTCCTGGTTTTCAGGATTCCACTCAGGGGCAACCTGCTTTTTCTTCTGCTGGCGGCAGTGATTTTCCTTTTTGCCATCCTTTCCTATTCTCTCTTGATTTCGACTCTGTGTTCAAGCCAGCAGCAGGCCCTCTTTTTCAGCTGGTTTTCCATGATCACTTTTCTGATGCTTTCGGGGCTTTTCACTCCCCTGCAGAATATCCCCCCCGCCCTTCGCTGGCTGGCCGATATCAATCCCCTTCGCTACCTCATCGAGATCATCCGTGAAATTTTTCTCAAAGGAAACGGAATCGCCTATTTCAGCCGCGACCTGCTGCTGCTGGGGGCGATAACTCTCGTGGTTCTTTCCTTTTCCCTCCTTAATTTCAGGCGCCTGGTGTCCAAATAACCGGTTTGTATGCACGTCATCGTCACCTTCCCCGACCATGGGCAGGTCAATTCTCAGCCCTAGCGGGTTACTTCTTGGGTTGCAGGAGAAGCTTTCGAAGATGCAGAGAACCTTGCGGATCAAATCCTGTGATATTCCGGGCTGGAAAACCACGAGGGACTTGAGCATGTGGCTCAAGACAGTCTCATGGGAGTAATCCTCGAACGACGATGGGATATCCCCCTCGAGATCGGTGTGTGCATCGAGCATACGCTTAAGGAGCCCGCAGGAGGATTTGAATCCCCGGAACTACTGATTACGAATCAGTTTAATTACCTCATGTTTTTTCCCTTTTATATGGAATAATCGGAGAGACTCCCTTTAGTCATTTATAGCTGTAATTGGGCATATTTAGTCAAAATTTGTGACACAGCTGTTACACGGGAAGAGGTCTGGACTCTCTTAACTATGGAATAAATATTTCCTTTATTATATAATTCAGAAAGTCAAAGCTGGGGGAAAAATGAGTCTAGCAATAAGAGAAGAATTCCCGGTTAAATCAAAAAAAGCGGACTTCTATTTCCAAATTTGAAATCAAAAAGGAGAGGAAAATGAGAGATTGGAAAAAAATATTAGCTAGCTTTTTAGAAAAACAAAAAGAAGAAAAAGGGGAGAAAGAAGAAAAGCGTAGTCAAGAAAAATCGAGAGTTGAAAAATTTTATTCAACGATTGTAAATCCCGCTTTTGAGGAGCTTAAATCTGAATTAAGAAAATACGGAAGAGAAGTAGAGGTATATACCGAAAGAAAAGATTTTGCATCAATTATTGTACAGTTCGAGGGTGATGAAGAGCTTGATTATTCGATAGAAGTGATGTTATATCCAGGTCTTGCATTCCCACGGCCAGTCGTTCATTATACAGAGTGGGCAAGTAGTCGGAGATTAAGAGTCGAGGGATTATTTAGGAAAGGTATACAGGGCTATGATATATCTGATATTACAAAAGATGAAATTATTGAAAACTTTTTAAATGAATACAAAAACCTTTCAAGTAAACTTAATAAAAAAATTGATTTCAAATCTTAAATTTACTACTGCTGTCTTTTTAAAGAAACGTCTTCAACTTCAAACATATATTCAATGAAGCCTTAAATCGTGCTTGCGTTCTTTCTTGAATCTGGGGATTATTGAAGATAATTTTTTTAATAGGGGAGGTGAGAAGGATGAAAAAAAAATTTTATATTTCAGCTCTCCAAGTTGATGATAGTGAATCTTATGATTCGTTAGAAGAGGTGACAAATAAAGCATATGGATATTTCTCAGAAATAAAATCTCTCAAATCAGTAGTAATTCATGAATGGATAAAGGGGAGCGAGAAAGGTCCCATGAGATTTGTTTTTAAAGAAAAAAGCGGAAAAATAAACTTCGTTGATATTAAGCGGGGAGACTAAAAAATGGCATATTGTTGCCTTGGCGGGAGTTCAAGTCTCTCCACGCGCTATCCAGATAATTCCCTATAATTTTCTAGACTGCTTCATTTCCTAATATAAGTAAACATAGTAAGACGAGGCAATTATATTAAACCCCATTAAAGAGATAAGAACTGCCCCAAAAAATATTGCTATTTTATATCCAAATTTCATTTTAATTTCCTTTCTCAATTTATTTCCTTCAATTATATATACGTAACACAAATGAAAAAGTTTCCTATTAATTATATATATATTATAGGGAATATCAAGTAAAATCGCTTTTTATCATTTTAATCTTTGTTACATCTGGGACAGGCATAAGTTGAGAGAACCGGTTGTTGTCAGCAAAAGGGGGTTGATGGGAACTCTCTCCAGCCCGCAAAAGAGAGTCACATTAATTGTAAAAATTCCGTTAGATTTGTCAAGTAATGAAAGGCTCTATGTTTTCAGGTTGCAGGTTCGTGTCCCTCCCGAGGAGCTAGTCGAAAGAGTAGGTTTTTCTCCCTCCTAGCGCTAACTCTTACAATATCCTGAATTTCCATTTCACTACGGGGTCTCAGTCCAATATCTTGCTTGATATATTTTTAAATCGCATGGCATAATAATTCAAGCAGGAGGGACAATGAATAGAAAACGTGACGATAAGCCTGCAGTTCCTCTTAATTTGGCAGTCTCTTTAATCGCAATTTTATCTCTCTACTCATATGATGTCCAAAATGAACAACAGAAATTGGCTGGCAATGCAGCCTTCCCAACAGAAATACACCAGCGATGGTTAGAGGTGTAATATGATACATCCTCGGATTCAATCTCCAAAATTAAAGCTACTATAGATGCCTATTTTCGAGTGATATTTGAATCCTGGTTGCGAGGAACATTGTTGGATTTTGGCTTTCTGTTTGACCAATCTGATACTGATGCGTTCGAGGATTACACGTACGAAAGAGGATTGCTCCATTTGTACTTAACAGGTCAGATGTATTGGTCTGGTCCATTGATTCATTATGACTACAAACCCATATATGACCAAATTAAACAAAATGGCGTGTCTTCATCTGTTATCATGAGACCCAAGACAACTATTGTCCATGGGGATACTCCAGACCGGGTTGATACAGCACTTTGGAATAGCCATAAATTTTCCCTCAATTTAAAGGGAAATCTATGGCTGATTCAAGATATTGCTACTGAGGACGAATTTCGCAGCAGCTATCCCCGAGGCACTAATTTTAACGAGCTTGCAGCGACATTTGCAGATAGAATGAGAACTTATGAGAATGAGGATAAAAAAGAAGATGAAGAGAGGAGGAGGAAGGACCCTCGATATAAAAAAGCAATAGAAAGCCGAATGAAGATTCAAAGAGAATCTTTCAACAAGCAAAGACAAGGAGAACAGGATAGAGTTATGATATACCATGATATTGCAGGAGAATATATTTTTGAAGAATTTGGAATGGTGCTATTCTTTGTTCAAGATAGATATCTAGTGGCAAAAGAAGAGAGGCAAACTGAGGGAATCATTTTGCAGCGAGTCGAGCGCAATCCTCTGGAATTTCAGTTTCGACCTAGAATAGGCGAGGTATTTGAGTTGGAGTTTTTTAGAGATGAAACTGGGAAAGTAAGAAAATGCTGCTTGAGAAAAAACGGAAATGAATATCAAGGAAAAAGGATTAATGACAAATAGTGCGCATTTTATATGCTTCTTTCAGTTTTTTTTATTTGTTTCTTGCATAAATTGAAAAACGGAAAAGAGAAAACGGGAAAACACCCCTTACCTATTTTATTTTCAGTCAAGTCGATACCCACGGCTCAAGCCGTGGCACGAAAAACAGCTTTCGAGCTTCGCTCGGCGTCCTGCAGGACGCACTCACATTCACCCACGGGCAAGCCCGTGGACCTCTGCCCTTCGGGTCGT
>Ga0180433_10004009_pt1 | contig 21011 bp, 25 predicted proteins | sample SS_ome_8_FD_132980 | JGI IMG/M metagenome (GOLD analysis project Ga0180433, IMG submission 132980) | Hypersaline lake sediment archaeal communities from the Salton Sea, California, USA - SS_1_D_1 metaG | ecosystem: Environmental > Aquatic > Non-marine Saline and Alkaline > Hypersaline >... | reverse complement strand
TTGTTGGTGATTGGCCACTAGTTTTTTAAATATGTTCAAAAAATCATCTAAATTAAAATGCGTTTTTACTTTATGATAGCCAATGCATATTTTATCTTTGTTTTTTTTGTATATGTAAAAATACCAAAAATTATCATTGTAACCGCAATCTGTCGCTGTGTAGCACATATTATTATCACCTTTAAATTCTATTTTTGATATTTTTTTGGTGACGTCGTTCGAATCGTAATATTTTTTATAGTTTTTTATGTGCTGTCTGTCACAAACATGTAGATCATTTATGTTCATTTTTTGCACTCCTGTAGTTTAAAGATTGATTCGTTTTTTGTTATTGTTAATGTCATTATATATAGCAATGTGACATGTGTCAAGTATATAACATGATTTTTTACGGTTTTTTGAATTTTTTTGGTAGTTTTGGAGCTGTTTTGTATTTGTTTTTAGTGTTTAATCGTTGTTCGCGTAGTTCTAAAATCTCGTAAGATTCAAATAGCCAATCTCTGCCTATTTTTTGAGCTGTTTCAAACCGGTTAAGTTTTAGATGATATTCAACTGTTTTAACGTGTATGTTTAGTATTTGTGCAACTTGCTTGAGCGTTAACAGCATTTTTTGGGTTACTCGTTACGTATATAATATACAGTATGTTATGATTATTTGTGCGGTTTGTCAATAAGTGGCGTAACTCTTTGATTATAGATTGCTTTTTGTGGGGAGTGGGAGTGCTGTACAAAACTTGTTCTGTCCGGGGCGGACGTAAGATTGTCTTACACAAGCTCGCTTTTCGCCACGCCCAGCGTGGCCACGAATAGGTATGATGGTTTTTTGTGCAGTAGAGAGTCAGAAATTTTGGTGGTTTTTGTGCATTAAACGGTCAGCCCACCTGCCACTTGTGCATTAAAAGGTCAGACGTTATGATAGTGCTATGTATCACGCGTGTAACAGCGTCAGAGCAACGCTTTTTTAGCCATAGCACGACTTTAAATATAACTGTTTGTGTGGCAAGTGGGCTGACTATGCGGTACTGTGACCGCCAGGGAGGGGTGGCCAAAGTAATTCAGGTAGCGTGCATTGACGGCGCACCACAAATTCAATATGCCACAAAACAGTAAACTGCTGTATAAAAAATACACAGTTAAAATTTTTAAAAAATAAAAAAGCAGAAATATCTCGGAGGGTAGGAATCGAACCTACATAGTTGTTACAAGGGGCAACAAGTAACAGTGCAATACCTGATTCTGCCACCTCCGAAGAAAAAGTTGCTGGGGATGGAATCGAACCATCGACCTTCTGGTTATGAGCCAGACAAGCTACCGCTGCTCCACCCAGCAATTAAAACAGATTCGTGTGAGGTGGTTAGTATAGTTAAAAATTTTAAAAAAATCAAAAAATGTGGTAGTATAAAAAAATGGCAAATGCAATTAAGCGACTAGACGTCGCAGCACGACGGGCCGCCGTAGCCAAGATGATGGCGAAAGGCTATACTGCTTCGGACGTAGCAAACAAACTCACAAAATTAGGTTATCGCACACCTAAAGGAAAATCTATTAACCCAGTATTGGTGGGCAAAGATTTAAGAGTGGTTGAAGAAGAGTGGAAACGTCAAGCAACAGCAGATATTTCACGCCACAAAGCGCGACAATTTCATGAACTCCAAAAAATTAAACAGCAAGCTTGGAAAAATGGTAACTTCGATTTGATATTAAAGGTTTTAGATAAAGAAATGGTGTTATTGGGCACGAAGGTTACTGGGGTCGACAAGGAACAACCAAAATATGTTAAAAACGAAACAAACAACCAACAATTCAACATCCTCACACTCGACGAACGAGATAAGAGAATTAGTGAAATTCTTGAAACCGCAAGAGATAGAAAAACTGAACTCATTGCTGCAAGTAAACCCGACGTGGAAACCCCTTCCACGCCAACAGAAAGCGTATGACTCCAAAGCTGATGAATTGTTTTACGGTGGTGCTGCCGGAGGTGGTAAAAGTGATCTATTGTTGGGGTTGGCATTTTACGAACATATAAGAGCTATTATTTTTCGGCGTGAGTACGTGCAGTTAAGCGGTTTGATTGATAGAAGTTATGAGATTTACGGTAAGTTCGGTAAATTCAATAATACCAAAAAGCGGTGGCAGCATTTTTTTAATAATTTTAAAGTTATTGAGTTTGGGGCTTGCCAGTTAGAGATGGATAAGGAGAATTATCAGGGGCGCGCGCATGATTTAAAAGCGTTTGATGAGATAACGCAGTTCACAGAGACAATGTATTCCTTTTTAACAAATTGGTGTCGCACGTCCGTTGGAGGTCAGCGGACTCGATGTGTATGCACGGGCAACCCACCGATGACGGCGGAAGGTGAATGGGTTATTAAATATTGGGGTCCGTGGCTTGACCCTGACCATCCAGAGTTTCCAGAGGAGCCTGGCAAGTTAAGGTGGTACGCCACTGGTGGTGACGGGATTAGTGTTGAAACGCCGTCTAGTGAAGAGGTTATTATTCATGGAGAGCGCATATTTCCACGAAGCAGAACTTTTATCCCAGCACATGTGGAAGACAACCCGTATTTAATTGCGACTGGCTATAAAGCGCGGTTGCAAGCGTTGCCAGAACCCATGCGGTCTAAAATGTTGAAAGGAGATTTCACTACTAGTGGGGAAGACGACCCATTTCAAGTCATACCAAGTAAATGGGTGATTATGGCGCAGGATAGATGGCGTGCGTTAAATGGTCGGCCGGAAAGTGGGATTACTCATGTTGGTGTTGACGTTGCGCGTGGCGGTAAGGACAAGACTGTAATTGCGCATAGGCATGAAGCTATGATTACGGAGTTACGTGAATATAAAGGGCAACAAACGCCTGATGGTGATACGGTAGCTATTTTAGTGTTGAAGGGGTTGCCTAAGAGCGGTGTTACTATTTATATTGACGTTATTGGTGTTGGTGCGGCTGCTTTTGATGCGATTAAAAATCGAGGGCGCACCGTCATACCACTTAATAGTTCTAACAAAAGTAAGCGGACGGATAAATCTGGTGAAATGCACTTTGCCAATAAAAGAGCTGAGTGGTTTTGGCGGTTTAGAGAGAAGTTAGATCCCGAGAATGGTGAGGGTATTGCACTGCCACCTGATGCGCAATTACGAAGAGAGCTTTGTACCCCCCGATGGAAGCATACAGTGCGTGGGGTTCTGATTGAGTCTAAGGAGGATATTAGGAAGAGGATAGGGAAAAGTACTGACAAAGCAGATGCGGTGGTGTATTCTTTTGCTGATGAGCTTCATAAAAGCATCCGGTATTGTGATGCTCCGCATATTGGGAGGTAATTATGGTTAAATTAACTGCAAGGCGGCGCAAGAGAATTCCAAAGTCGCAATTTGCTCTGCCAGCTGAGCGTAAATACCCAATACATGATCGAGCGCATGCCGCAAATGCGAAAGCGCGGGCTAAACAACAACTTAATGCTGGCAATTTATCTCAGTCTAAATATAATACAGTAATAAGGAAAGCAAACGCCAAATTAAGAGCGACAGCCCCTAAAAAAGCGGCTAAACGAAAAAAGAAGTAATTATATATGCTGGTATCCCTAAGTGATTTGTATAAAGAAGACTGGCCGGACGATTTTAGTCTAAGATCATTTACGTTGTTTATATTAGATAAAGTGGTAAACAATAAAATATATGAAAAGCTTCAGTATGGGTTTTATACAGAAAGCACCGAAGTAGGCCCCAATCCATATATACCTTTGAATGAGCGGCGACCATCAGCACCAAATAATATATGTAAAAAAGTTGTCGATGATAGCGTCTCTCTTTTATTCTCGGAAGGGCATTTTCCAAAAATACATGCTGAAGATGCGAGTACTAGAGATGCTTTACGCTTAATTGCTAAAAATTATAGGCTTAATGAAGTAATGATGGAAGCAGCTTTGTATGGTTCCATTGGCAGCGTTGCGATTCAGACAGGTATTATTAATGGTCAGTTGTTTTACTTACCGCTTAAAACTATTTATTTAACTCCTGAATTTGATAACGAGAAAACTCGAAACTTAATTAGTGTCACAGAGAAGAAACAGGTTTGTGGCCATGACTTGGTTGATGCTGGCTATCCGATAAAAGATGATGATCTTGACGAAGTTTTTTGGTTTATGCGAGTGTGGAATACAAAAGAAGAGATACATTATAAGCCTTGGAAAGATAAAGACGTGCAAAATGGAAAGTTCAAGTTAGTAAGAGATGATGAGCGTAGTACACAACATAACTTAGGATTTGTTCCCATAGTGTGGATTAAAAACTTACCTGGTGGTGATTTGATTGATGGTCAGTCTAGCTTTTCGGGTTCTGTGGACATAATGATTGATCGTGACTATTTAACGTCACAGGTAGGTCGTTCGTTACGTTATTCGGCAGACCCTACATTAGTAATTAAAGCGGCAGGTAGTTTAGCTGGTGATGACGACATTATAAAAAGTGCGGATAGAGCTTTGGTGATTGATGAAGATGGTGATGCCAAACTATTAGAAATTTCTGGAAACGCCGCAGCAGCATCAGACAAACATGTGCGAGCTTTAAGAGAGTCGGCCATTGAGACTATACACGGCAATCGTGCTAACACAGATAAATTAAGTGTAGCTCAATCAGGTAAAGCAATGGAGATGATGAACCAAGACCTAGTGTGGTTGGCGGATAAATTAAGAACTACATACGGTGAAGGTGGTTTGGTAACGTTGCTTAGAATGACTTTAAAAATGCTTTCGTCTGAAAATATTAAGATAAACGGGAAGTTTTTAACTAAAGTAGACGTCAATTCAGATATAACATTAGTTTGGCCACCGTGGTACTCTTTAACGCCAGATGATTTACAGAAGAAAGCAATTGGAATTACAACACTTGTGAATGGCAAATTGTTGAGTCGTGAGACGGCCATTAGAGAATTAGCAGCAGAATTTGATATTGAAGATGTAACTGAAGAGATAGCTAAGATTGACGCTGAACTATCTAAGTTACAGCTTTTATCGGATAAAAACGAAACCCCAGGCGGGTCTAATAATCAAGTTAACGGAGGGTAGGTGAATGCCGGATGATAAAGAAAATGAACCAACAACTAACAAAGAGGGTTATTCAGAAGATGAACATGAAGACAAAAACAGTGAAGGAGATAGTGAAGGCAGTAGTGGAAGCGATTCTGATGGTGCTGATACGTCGGAAAAAGAAGAAGTAACACCACAAGTAAAAAAGTTACGTAGAGAAAACGCACGAAAACGTGTTGAAATAAAAGAATTACGTGATAAACTAGCTAAGGTGGAAGCTGAAAAATCTGATGATGGCGCGAAAAGTGGAGACAGGTCTCAACCTCGCGATAAAACATTATTAGAGATTATGAACAAACGTTTAATCCGCTCGGAATTAAAAGCCGCAGTCTTGAAGGCTGGAATTGTGGATATGGACGCGGTGAAGATGTTTGATATATCTTCGCTAGAAGTGAATGAGGATGGCGACGTAGTAGGTATTGATGATTTGATTGATGAAATGAGAGAAGCGAAAGATTATTTATTTAATAAAGAAGCTAAAGACACAACATCAAATAAGAAAACACCTGGAGACGCCACATCACCAAAATCGAAAAGTGCATTAGATATGTCTGACGATGAATTTATAGCTGGAGCTAAAGAGCTTGGCATTCATAGTGCTGATTTTTTATTATGATGCCTAACACATAACCTATCGAGTCTTGACGACTAGGGGTATTATTTTTTTAATTAATATATTTCTAGGAGCGTGCAATGACTATTAGTAATTTACCTGCTGCCCTACAGGCGATAATTCAAAAGGGTTATTTAGAAAGAGCTTTCCAAAACGGCTTAATGTCTAAATTAGCATTTAGAGCGGTTTGTGATAAAGAGCGGTTCGCCATGAAAATTGGTGAAACGAGTACTAAAACTAGGCATGGCTTAAAAGCGCCAGCTACAGATCCGCTCGACCCAACTACTATTGATAGTAATCTAGATAACGGTTTAACCCCCTCTAACTATACAATTGAACAGTATACTATGGGTTTGGACCTTTATGGTGATACTATTGACTTGAACTTGGTTACTGAAAAAGTTGAAATTGAAAATAGGTTTACAGTTAATGCTTTTGTTAACGGTGAACAAGCGATTCAAACATTAGATCGTTTAGCGCGAAATAAATTGTATGATGGTTATATGGGAGCGAATACGTGGGTAAGAACGACCTTAGCGGCTCCGGCAGTTACGATTAATGTTGATGATATCAGACATTTCAGTGAAGTGTTTGTAAATGGTGTGTTAGTTCCGGTTGATGCTACAAACACTAGAAATGTAACTGTTGGCGACAATGTTTATGTTTTAAATTCAGTAGCAGCCGACGTGACTAATGTTTCTTCAATTGCTAACTTTGGAGGCATCTCAGGCACCTTAACATTTACAACTGCCGTAACTGTTGCGGATGGAACCATAGGCAATGGTGTTATAGCTGAAAATGCAGCTGTTGTCTTACGACCTAATCTAAGAGAATCGACATACCAATTAGTAGCATCAGACTTACTTACTATGGCTATTGTACGACAAGCAGTTACTATACTTAGAAACAATGCGGTACCTACTATCAATGGCATGTACAATATGTATTTGGATAGTAACTCTATGGACCAGTTATATGCTGACTCAGAGTTCCAACTTTTATATAGAGGCGATAGCGCAAAAAGTAAGGAATACAAAATTGGTGTTATTTCAGCTTTAATCGGAGTTCGTTTTATCACTACTACCGAAACATATCAACAAACGTTGACTACTGGTACAGGTGATGTGTCTGTTCGCCGACCTGTTTTGTGTGGACGCGGTATTTTAGTTGAAGGTACTTTTGATGGTATGAACGCTGATGTAGCCAAAAGAACTAAAAACAACATTATTCAGGTAGTAAATGACGTGGTTATGGCAACTAGACCTCCAATAGATAGACTCGGCATGTTAATAGGTCAGTCGTGGTACTGGGCGGGTGGTTATGCTGTTCCAACGGATAGCACAGCTACTAGCGCGATTATTCCAACAGCGAATGATAGCTATTATAAACGTGGTGTTGTGTTAGAAACAGCTTAATGTTAAATTAAAAGAAGGCGGTAATATAGCCGCCTCTTTAATCCTATTCGGAGGTATCAATGAGCGCAGAAACTACAAATAAACATGTATCCACTGAAGCTGAAATCAAAGCTGAAGCTATGGAAAAGGTAAAGGCAGAAAAGCTAGCCAGTGATAATGCGGCAAAGGAAGCTACACTTAAAGCTCAAGCAGAAGCTAAAGCGCGTCGTGAGTTGGAATTGGCAGAGCAAGAAGAGCAGAAGCAAGCGAAAGAAAAAGCCGAAGCTAAAGCGCGTAAGATAGCTGATGAAGCTGTGGCAAAAGCTAAAAAAGCAGCTACTATAGCGGCTAAACTGCAAAGTGAAGCTGATAGAGCATTAGCAGCTTTAGATGAAAGTAAAATTAAAGGCTTAATAATGAAGAACGAGGTTGCATTAAATGTAGCTGTTCCAGGGCATCCTGAAATTAAAATCCTTAAAAAATTCTTGCCTGGCGAAAAGGTAACTCGTGCTGCTTTTGTCAAACAAATTATGAGTTGTGGTTTAGGAGAATACACTCTCGTGGAGTGATGCTATGCCTTTTACTGATGCAGAAAAGACGGATATACGTAGATTCGTAGGTTATGGCGTATTCGGCAATACACCAGAGTATCCTTTTAGCATACGTTACTTTACTTTTTCAGGCGATTTAGAATATAAGATGAATCGATTACAACCAACAGAAGAGGTCGTTGTTCGGGCTATGTTGGTAGATTGTAAAACTGCTGAAGATGCGATTATAGGCACATCAGATAATTTAGATACTGCTAGGGCAGCGGTCTGGTATCACAATAAAAATGAACTGCGTGATAGAGACCGTTTGTTTATTTACATGTGTAAAAAATTAGCTGATTTCTTAACTGTTTACTTTAAAAGAGGCAGTAACTTGCAACCACGTTTGGTAGTCTAATGGATGCTCAAGGCATACAAGATAAAATATACAAAAAAGGTTATGGTAAATCAGCTGAGAAACTAGGGTTTCCGTTTACTATTTATCGATCTCCCGATGGGTTAGACCCTATTCAGCCGGCAAATATTATTGGTGTGACGCCCATGACTTACACAAAAAGTTGGTCGTACATGTCATTACCTAAATTTGGTGAAAATTTTTGGATAGGACTAATTGATGGAACGTTGATTCAGGTTGGGGATTTTTTAGTTGGAGATCAGTATACTTTTTTTGTTGGTAGTATGTTTTTATTGCAGCCTATACTAGTGGTGTTGTGCGATAGGCGTATAACTATAGTAAGGCCAAAATCTCCGGTAGGCATCGGTAGTGTGGGATATAGTGGTTTTATCTACAACGACCCGTCAACATACGACGAACTCCATACAAACGTTCCAGCTTCATTTTTAAAAAGTTCTAGAGGTGAAAAAAACCCAGTAGATTTACCTACAAGCGCAAAAATGCCGTGGTATGCGGTTTATTTACCGCAATGGGCATCTGTTTTTTTGCGTAATGGCGACATTATAATTGATGATGAGCAGCAGCTATATAAAATAAGTGATAATGAACATACAGCATCGGGATGGCATTTAAATGTACATGGTTTGGAGACTTAATTATGGCTTCGATTTTAGATGTACAGCAAAAATTACAAGATATGATTGAGCCGATTGTGTATCCTAACGGAACGGGGAGTCCCTCGATAGTTAATACGGATGTGAAAATAGTTCAAGGATATCCCGTTAAAAACACACTAGATGATTATTTGCGAAATGGAAGTATCTTTATTAGCATTTCGAGTGTTGAAGGGATGGATAAAAATACGACAAGGTACACTAAACGATATCATCAGATAAACGTGCCTACCCCTACTGTAACTGTCGACATTGATAATGAAACCAATCTTATTACTATAAATGGTGTTGCTGGTAACAATCAAGTTTGTGTTGTACAAACTAGTGTAGAAGTGGCCACGCATCAAGCTGTTGATGGAGAATCTTTAAATGATATTGCTGAAGCATTAGGCATACAATTGACGGGTGCTGTTGTAATTGGAAATACAATCTCAGTCCCTGGAGAGCCGCATATTAAAGGCGGCACGAGTGTTAAAGCAACTTCAGCTTATGAAGTTAAGCGTCAGCAAAAAAAGTTTAGCGTGACTATTTGGGCCGTAAATTATGATTCTTTAGATGTGTTGGGTGAGGCCATAGATTCATATCTATCCGATATTGAACGATTCATATTGCCCGATGATTTTTACGCTCGCATTATATATAATGGGACTTTAAATTTAGATAGTTTTCAATTACATCGACTTTATAAGCGTGAGATTGAGTATTTAATAGAATATCCGACGACTAGAACAGAAGAATTCTCGACACTAGTTGTAACTGACTTGCAAATAGAGGATAATAGAAAGTAATTAATAGACTATGGAGGCATGATTATGACTGTAATTCAAGAAGGCGCTGTTAATACTTCAGCACTTTTAGTACCGGACGTATATATTCAGATATTGTCACCGCGACATTCCTTATTAAACGGAGTACCGACAAATATTTTAGGCATAGTCGGTAGTGCTGGTTGGGGACCAAAAAACTCACCGGTAACGATTTCTAGTGTAGCTGATTTTACAAAGTGGTTTGGCTCTGTTCAAGAACAACCGAATGATTTAGGAACGGCTGTTTCGATTGCGGTTTTAAACGGCGCAAATAACATGCGATGTGTTCGTGTTACTGATGGCACAGATACAGCTGCTTCAGTTTCCGTTGTAGACGTAGAGACTCCTGGTAATGAAGGTATGTTGGTATCGGGTAAATATACAGGCAGTGAAGGTAATGGTTTTACTGTTGATATGGCTCGTGGCACGAAGGCAAATAGCTGGAAAGTAACTATTTCGAGACCTAATTTTCCCCCAGAAATATTTGACAATATCACGGGGACTAACCTTGAATTGTGGCAGAATATAGCTAGTGCAATTAATAATGGTCAGTCAGGGGTTCGTTCAAAGTCAGAATTCGTAACAGCTACGCCAGGTTCAACACCTTCCTTACCAAAAGAAGATCTTTATACAATGTCAGGCGGTACTGATGGGAATACAACAATTACAACAACACAACTTATTGGTAATGACACTTCACCTAGAACAGGGATGTATGCATTAAGAAATACAAATTGCAGCGTAGCTTTTATTCACGGACTGACTGACAAGCTCACATGGACAAATCAAGTAAACTTCGGATTATCTGAAGGTGTGTATATGTTGTTAACTGGCCCTGCCGGAGAATATACGAACATAAGCACGGCTGTTGCTGAAAAACAAAATGCTGGAGTGGATAGTTATGCTGCTAAGGTATTGTTAGGGGATTGGTGTTACTACAATGATATAACTAACGGCAAACTAAGGTTAGTTTCGGCACAAGCGTATGTCGGTGGTAGATTAGTCAACTTAATTCCAGCACAATCAGCTTTAAACCAGCAAATTTATGGAATTGTAGCAACTCAATCTACTGATGCTAATAAAGTATATTCACACGCAGAGCTTGAAGAGTTGGTGATTGGTGGAATTGACGTAGTCACAAACCCATCACCAGGTGGTGATTACTTTTCGGCACGTATAGGTCATAATTCTAGTTCTAATAATGTTATTTGGGGCGACAATTATACACGCATGACTAATTATATTGCTTACACGTTAAATAGTGGGTTGGGCATATATGTTGGAGCCACAATTACAGAAGATACTTGGGCATCCGCGTCGGCAACTTTGACTTCATTTTTACAAGCTATGGCGAGTGCTACACCACCATTAATCGGAGACCCTTCGGGTAATATTCCGTATTCAGTGCAAATAGATGAAGCGAATAATCCGCCAGATGTGGTGGCTAAAGGTATGATGGTAGCTGCTGTTAAAGTTAGATACTTAGCTGTAGTCGAGGTATTTTTAATTAATTTAGAAGGTGGTCAGTCCGTCATTGTTGGACGAACCACACAACCTGCATAGGAGGTTAAATCATGTCAGTAAACGGTTATACGATTGGTCAGGATGTAAAGTTGGATATGATTATCCCGAATTTTGGACGCGTTGTATTATCTGAGTTAACCAGTTTTAATCCAACACCTACGACAACTACTAAAACTGTACAGCCAATGTCAGGGAATCCCAAAACATTAACTTTTAATGAGGGATGGGCTGGAACTATTGAGGGAGATCGAAATGATGACTCAGTTGATGCGTTATGGGCACGACTAGAAGCTGCTTATTTTGCAGGTGAGGATATTTTAGGCGGAACTATCACACAAACCATTAAAGAAAAAGACGGTTCTTTGAGTCGCTATTTATTTGAAGACGTGCAGTTTAGGCTAGAAGATGCAGGTGCTTATAAAGGAAACGACACGGTAATGTGGCGTATGACTTTTCAAGCAGGGAGACGTTTAAAAGTTTTATAATAAATCGGAGGTTGCGATATGGTTAAGGTAGAGAGAGTAAAAGATACTACTAAAGAAGATAAGCCAGTTTTTTCTAGGCCCAAAGAAAAAATTTACGAAATTAAAGATGACTTGGGTAGAAAGATAGAAATGCGGTGGCCATCTCAACGAGCGGAAAATTATTATCCTACATTGTTTTCAGCACAAGAAGCGGAAAATGCGGCTTTTATGACTAGTGTTAGGCCTTATGTTTTCGTCAAATCTATTGATGGGAACGAAGTAGATATGTTTTTAAATAAAAACGATCTAGACGCTTTAATGGATATTTTAGGACGTGAAGGAAAAGCAGCAATTGATGTTGGTTATTTAAGGTGGTTTGCACAAGAAGAAGTAAAAATACAGCAAACTCTTGGTGATGAAGTAAAAAAGTGGCGTTAAATCCCAGGATTAAGCAGGTCATGTGGCTTGTATATCATGGCGTTCCTTGGGATGTGGCTAACTCTTTTGATGATGCGTGGCGTACAGCTTTATGTATTATGTGTAGTGAGTTTGAAGGCTCTACGTTTAATTATAAAACTATGAAGTTTGAAGAAAAAAAGAAGTCGCCAACATGAAGTATTTTACATTAAGTCAGTTTGCAACAGCATTAGAGGAAGTCACTTTAGCTTTACCAAAACGAATATTAACGAGTTTGGAATTAGCAGCTAAATTAATTAAAACAGAAGCGCAAAGCTATATCGGCCACCCACAAGAAGACTGGCCGTCATTAAAACAATCAACTTTAGATGTTAAAAAACGTTTGGGGTATGCTAGTAAAGGTATTTTAGAGCGCACAGGCGAGATGCGAGAGTCCATTACTTATAAGATAATGCCTTATCAAGCTATTGTAGAATCTTTTAATCGTGCGCTATTTTTCCATGAAACGGGTACTATGTATATGCCAAAGCGACCAGTATTAAGTCGAGCTGTATTTAAAAATGAAAAGACGTTATCTTTACTTTTAGGCAAAGCAGTATATCCTTTAATAACTAAATATCATGCGAGGTAAGGTTTGTGTTAGAGCTATACCACATAATGGTTCGGCTTACAGTTCATGATGGAGTGTCTCGTGGATTAACTACTCTTTCACAACGATTTGCTAAAACTAATGAAGAGGCCGTTTTATTACAAAACAATATAAATAAAATAAAGACAACTATGTTGGCTGGCGCTGGGATGGCTTTTATGGGCGGTCTTGGTTTGGCAGCGACAGCTAAGATGCTAAAGCCCGCATCGGAATATTTACATACTTTAAATCAAGCTCATGCCGTAGGGATGAAAAATGTTGAAGTCGCTGAAATGACTGCGGCGGCATGGAAAACAACAGCTCAAGTACAAACAGTTTCTGTACGAGAGGCATTACAAACAGGTATAGCAGCTAGACGTATTTTAGGGTCTACATCTCAAGCTGTAGCACTTTTGCCTGAAATAGCAAAAATTAAATCAGCGTTCATTCTAGCGCGTGAAGCGGGTAGATTGCCGTCATCTTTTGACGCAACTCAAATGGCATACACAACATTAAAAACAGCTGAAATGTATGGAGCTACGTCATCTCCTGCAGAGTTTAAAAAATATGTTGATAATGTAGTTCGTATGGTTGTAGGAACTGCTGGAAAGGTAGGGCCGATGCAGTTAGGTGGTTTATTGAAGTATGCTCGTGCTGCTGGTTTGAGTTTAAGTAGTACGGAGTTATTTCGACGAGCGCCTATTTTAATGGAAGAAATGAATATAGCGCATTTAGGTGGTTCTGGTGCTGCTCGTGGTGGCCCTGGAAGTATTTATAATGCGTTTTATAGAATGATGGTTCAAGGAATTATGACTAAGCAGACTCGTGCTGGATTTCAATCCCTTGGCCTTTTTACTGGTACAGCACCTCTAACCGCTGCTCAAGCAGCTAACTACCAAAAGATGTATGAGCAGTTATTAAAACACCCATTAACCATAGGCGCAGCTACAAGAAAGACTATGACCGGATTGCCATTAGTTGGCGCACGTATGGCAGCTACGGACCCTATTAATTGGATTTTTAGTTATTTAGAACCTGCATTACGAAAACAATACCCAAATTTAGGAAGGCGTGAGTTAGCTGCTAAAGCGGGTTTATATTTTAAAGGAAACACATTGGCAGGATGGTTAGCGACAAATGCTATTGCACGCGAGCAGCAGATTAAAAAAGAAATGCGTATGTTGGGCGGCGTCCCTGGTGTGGACGCATTATTGACATTGGGTAAATCAGATACAGAAGTGGCTTATGGGAAGGTTAAGAATCAGTGGGAAAATTTAATGGTTGCGATAGGCAGACCGTTGATGAAGCAGTTAATACCAGCTTTTAATGGTCTAGCGACGGTTTTAGGGAAACTAGCTACATTCTTTAAGCGCCATCCTACGTTAGGAATGGGTCTTGTATCAGCTTTGGGAGCTTTGTCTATAGCACTGGGTTTTAGCGGCATTGTTTTGATCTTAGCGGGAGCTTTTGGTGGATTAGCGGTAGCGCTAACAGCTTTGGGAATAGCTGTTACAGGTGTGGGTTTAGCTACAGGTATTACTGAGATTGCTGTGGCTTTAGGGGTGTTATTTGAAGCTGTGTTGCATTGGAAAACTTTATTATCGTTTGGAAAGAATATAACAAAGCATCCGTTAGAAACTATGGCGAAAGGTTCGACATTAGCATTTCATTATTTAAACCCATTAAATTGGTCTGGTATGTTTTTACCTGACCAAGCAAATTCACTGGGGATTCATGTGCGACCGCACACAGAACATAAAAGCGGAGGCCATATTTACATGGATGGTAAAAAGGTAGGAAAAGTAGTTTCTGGGCATATAGGTAAAGAGTTAGAAAGAACAGCAACACACCAAAAATCAAAATACGACATTGGTTTAAGTTTGCCAGGAGTTAATTTTTCGTTTTAAGAGGTTATAAATGGCAGATACAAAAGTTAAATTAGGCAATTTTGAATTTCAACATGTAGAAATACCAGAAGGTATTAATGCTGGTGGGAATCAAATGCTTCACATTAATAAATTTGTAGGAGGCAAGCGTAAAGCAGTTGCGACAGGACGTGATGACGATGATATAACGTGGTCAGGATTGTTTTTTGGTAGTAACGCCATGAAGCGGTTTATGGCTTTAGATTACATGAGAACTGAAGGTAATTTATTGACGTTTTCATATTTAGACTTTCGATATTCAGTAGTCATCAAATCGTTTACAGGTACAATCAACAAATACTACAAAATACCTTATACAATAACCTTAAGTGTTATTGAAGATTTAGCTAATCCAGTTGTTATTCCCCCTCCAGCAGGCTTTTTAGATTCGATGTATGATGACTTGGCTACTTTATTTGACACGTTAGCTTTAATAGATCAACCTAACATTGGAATTTTAGTTGAGTCCTTAAATAGTTTTATGGATACGTTATTGCCGAACGAGGCTGTTACGAAAGAGGTTAGGGATGCTATGGAAGGTCATATATCAAGTGCGTTGCAAGCTGTGATCGATGCTATATAGAGAGGTTTTTATGACTGATTTAAACAACGAAAGCGCTGAATTATTAGAAAAAGCTAATTTATATAGAATGAAGGCTGTTTTAGAGCGAATGCTTGTGAAAGTTGAGCAAACAAAAGGAACTGCTGATGCGCCCACGATAACTGTAAATAATGACAACTTATATCGTCTAGCAGCTATTTATTATGGGGACCCTAAACAATGGCCGATTATTGCCGAAGCTAACAATCTCGTAGACCCAGAAATATATGGTAGCGTGACTCTTATAATCCCGAAGTGGGATGGTAATGATCGGGGAGGCGAATTTAGAAACTGATTATTTAAAAAGAATACCAGATGTTAGTAAAGTTAGAGCATCGATAAAGATGAATGACATTGTAATTGATTGGTTGTCTTTTGAAATATACAGTACTGATACACATGCTTCGGATACATTTCACATTGAAGCGCCTTTATACGAACAAACCAATGAGAGTATGCTAATACTTTTAGAAACCACTTCGATAAAAGTGGAAATTGCAATTGATGATGGCACTGGTTCATTGGTTAGAATGTTGTTAGGGTACGTTGACGATTATGAAATAGACCCATTAAATGGATATGTGTTTTTTACGGGTCGAGATTTAACATCTTTATTTATAGATACTAAAGTAATAGACGGTTCCACATTAATAAAAGATCTAACGTCTTCAGGAGTAGCTATAGCTTATGCTGGAGAACACGGGTTAAAAATGGATATTACCAATACGGATACTAAAGTGGGTGTCTGGGATGGGTCTCAAACTGTTTACATTTCCGCAAAAGATTCAGAATGGGATTTACTATGTAAGTTAGCTCAAAATGAAGATTTTGATGTTTATGTTATTGATGACACGCTGCACTTCAAACCTAAAACAACAACTAAAGATTATTATAGGATTAATTTTAATTATGCTGATGAGTCTGGGTTTGAAGCGTCAAATGCTCTACGTTTAAGGTGTTCTCGAAATTTAACCATTGCAAGCGATATTAAAGTAGTGGGTCAAAATTGGGATATTTTAAATCAAAAGAAAAACAAAGTCACAAGCAGTCGGAAACGAAGTTCAAAAACAAGTAGAGACAGCCGATCAAAAACACAAACATATTATGTTAACACTATAGGTCAAAACCCAAACGGCACAGCACAAGTTACACAGAGCCTGCAAAAACAATTATCAGCACACCAACGAAAAATAAGCATGACATTAATTGGTGACACTGTATTAACGAATAGAAGTGTTATGAAGTTGACTGGAGTAGGTCCTATATTTGACCAACTATATTATCCAGATTCAATAAAGCGCTCGATGAGTTTTGATGAGCCTTTTTTGATGGAGGTTACAGCTAAAAATCACGACGTAAAATCACAGGTGTCATAATGGATGTTTTAACGAATCAAATAAAGCAATTAGCTAACCAGGAAGGTGATATTAAAGCGCTTATTAAAGTAGGTACAATTAACAGTTACAGAGCAGATACCTATCGCGCTACAGTAACACTGCAACCTGAAGGTATTTTAACGGGGTGGATACCTATAGCTACATGGGGAGAGGTTAAGCCTCTTAAAGTAGATACCCAATGTGTTGTTGTTTTTTTTAATGGCGATTTAAATAATGGAGTGGTTGTCGGTAACATATTTAGTACGGCAAACCCCCCACCACAAGACGACGCTGTGACTCAGCCAGGCAGTTTTCTATTTAAAACCGAAAACGGTGCTATATTCAAAGTCACAAATAGTGGTCAAATAGAGATAATAGCTCCTAACGGCCAAGCAATTAAAGTAAGTAGTGATACGAATGTTTTTGTTGGTGATACGGCGCAAGAATTAAAGAGATTAGTTAAAGAATCACTCAAAGAACTGTATAATGAACATACGCATCCATCAGACGGAGCGCCACCTGATGCACAGTATCATATTACGGACGATGATTTAACTACCGTTTTAAAGGGGAATTAGTGGATATTTATCACGAAGTTGGCAGCGACATACAGTTAGATTCGACAAATGACTTGTTGTTTGTTTTTGATACTGATGAAACCAATCAGCGTATTATGCGTCGTTTACTTACGAATAAAAGCTCTTATATTTGGAACCCTGAATTTGGTGCCAGCATCCCAGCGCGCATTGGTAGGACGCTTAGTGTTGAAGAGTATAGAGATGCGGTCAATGCGATAACGGCAGCTGTGTTAGAAGATGATGATGTTTTGAAAGACCCAGCGCCAGAGATTAACTTGCAAGCTATACGCAATGGGTTTGTTTGTTATATACGTTACTATAATAAGTCCAACACGGAACACGACACTACATTAGCTTTTGAGGTAACATGACATGGCTTTAGAAACCAAAGATTATGATGAACTAGTACAAGATCAAGCAACAGCAACTCAAAGCGCTGCTACTAGAAAAATGGGAAAATATCTTAATTTCGGGCTGGGGTCTACGCTACGAGCGCTCATCGAATCTAATGCTGGTTTGGCTTTGTGGACACAAGGGTTATTAGTAAAAGTGTTGGCTACAACACGCTTAGCTACGAGTGAAGCCGATGACGTTGATACTTTTATTAATGATTTTGGACTTGAAAGGGCGGCAGCGGCAAAAGCTACAGGTGATGTCACCTTTTCCAGAAACATCGTTGCCAATGACGCGGTTATAGACTTGGCTAAAGAAATACAAACAGAGTTATCCAATGTTAAATATATTGTTGTGGCTGATACGACCAATCCTATTTATGACCCGCTTAGAGAGCAGTATATAATCCTTGCGGGCACGCATAGCGGAGATGTTAAGGTTGAAGCGGTTGAAGCGGGTTCTTCGGGCAATGCTGCGGCAGATACGATTACTGTGATATCGCAACCTATCCAGTATGTCGATTTTGTTACCAATGCATTGCCCTTTACGAACGGAGCTGATAAGGAATCTGACGCTGAAGCGCGGCAACATTTTGTTGATTACATCAACTCTTTGAGTAAAGCTACCAAACTGGCTATTGAAGAAGCTATTGAAAGCGTCCAGGAAGGCATACAGTATTCAGTTGTGGAAAACAAAAATTATACTACTGGTTTGGAAGAGTTGGGGTATTTTTATTGTGTAATCGATGATGGAAGTGGTAGCCCACCTCCAGAATTAATAACATCTGTGTGGAATGCTGTAGACCGAGTTCGAGGGCTTACGACTTATTTTGAAATTAAAGCTGCTTTGTCAACAACGGCAAGTGTTTCGGCAACGGCAAAAATAGATACAGGTGTGTATGATGTTGATGAAGTTAAGACAGCAATAGAAACAGCCTTAACAACATACATTGATTCTTTAGGTATAGACACTACGCTATATTTTAGTAAATTATATCAAATAATTTATGATTCACATGAAGCAATTGAAGACGTGGTAGATGTTTTGTTGAATGGTGGTACGAGTGACTTAGTATCAGATAATAAACATTCCATTCATGTTGGCACTTTAAGTATTACAGTAACGAGTATATAGATGGCTATTGGCGATTTTGATGACATAATTCTGCGTTTTAATGCTTACCTCGTGGATTGGTTTGGTGATGAGCCGCCTCTTGTAGATTCAATCATTGAGGGGTATGCGGCTATCTGGGCTTTTTTGTATGCAGCATACGATTATGTAAAAAAACAAACACGCATTAAAACTGCAACTGATGACAACTTAGATGCTATATCTAAAGATTTTTTTGGTCCAGAATTGCCACGAAAAGGTGATGAAGGAGATGAACATTATCGAAAAAGAATTTTAGTTAATTTATTGCGTGAACGAGCTACTCGCGAGGGAATGCGTAAAGTTTTATTTTTATTAACTGGTTTTGAACCGATAATTATCGAACCGTATAGGCCCCAGGATATGGGTGTTTACAACGACCCTAGAACGTTAGGCTATAATATCGCTGGACGTTATGGTGGTGGTAATTTAAAGTATCAAGCGTTCATAATTGTATTTCGGCCTTTTTTTAATGGGCTGGCAAAATTCGGAGGGTTGAATGTACCAAACCATGGTTATAATGTGGTACAATCATCAACTACAAGCAATCCAGTTATAAATGCTTATGGAGCTGCGTCTTTATTGGATGATTACATTACAAACGCTGATATTTATCATGCTGTAGAGGTTACGCGTATGAATTCGACGAAAATATGGGTAAGCATAGTAGAAAAAGAGGTAATATAATATGGTAAATCGTGTATTAGAGTATCCGATTGAGGTGCCGTGGTGCGAAGATGATTTGCGCGCCAATAAGAATTTTATGATTGGGTTAGGCAAATTAGCTGAAACATTGATTGGTAAAAACACAGTTATACAGGGATTGCCTTGCACACCAACGACTCCGGCTAGTCTAGAAGTGTTGGTGGGTGCTGGCCAAATATTTAGTTGGCAGAATGTCGATGATACTGATTATTCAGAATTGCCATTAGATACTGCGCATCAAATTGTGAAACAAGGATTAGTACTTGACGAGACGACTTTAAGCTGTCCGGCGCCAGGCACACCTGGATTTTCAATTAATTACTTAGTACAAATTACGTTCCAGGAAGTTGACGCTTTAAATGAGGAACGCGCATTTTACAACTCAGCAGACCCTTCAGAACCGTTTTATGTATATACGGATTCCGAACGACAAGCTAGATGCATTGTAGCTGTAAAGGCGGGAACTGAAGCTACAACAGGAACACAAGTTACACCAGACCCCGATGTAGGATATGTTGGTGCTTGGGTAGTTACGGTAGATAATGGCCAGACGGAGATAACTGCCGGTGATATAACTGAATATCCTGAAGCACCGTTTTTCAATCTTACAAACACAATTTACTATGCTGTGGTTAAAAACGATGGTTCTAATAATTATAGCGGGCCAAGTAAACCTCCGATATCAGCGTATCTTGATGGGACGACCGTTGTGATTTCGCCGGATGCTAACAACACAGACGACTGTACATTAGATGTGGGACATGGCGCGGTTCAAATTTTAGACTTGGATGGCGCAGCATTACAAGCTGATGAAATAAAAGCGGAAACACCATATATCGTGATTTATAAAGGCGGTAAGTGGATAATACAAGTCACATCTAAAACAACTATTAATCAATTTGCAGCAGAACATATTTCTGGTTTTCATGTGTCTAATGACGCTGGAGATACGGCCCATGATATTCTCTTTGGTGAGGGCGAATGTCGTGACACTGACGATACGATGAATATAAAGGCACCAATTGGAATGGTTAAACAGATTGATGTTCCTTGGGCGCCAGGGACAGGTCAAGGCGGTTTCCCGACAGGTTTGACACTTGGTCAAGGCTGGTATGAACTGTTTGTAATAGCAAAGCTCGATGGAACTTATGATTTTGGTTATGACTCCAACCCTGACGCCAACCAATTACTGGCGGATGCTTCAGGTTTTACTGGCTATCGACGCGTAATGAGTGTTCATGTCAATGCTTCTTTAGAGATAGATGAGTTTAAACAATCACGAGATGATTTAAGTAAGATTATGTGGAAAACTCCAAAAGTATGCTGGAATGGTACTAACCCAACAACAACACCGACTACTATAGAGTCATGGACGCCTCCTGGTCGAGAGTCTGTTGCCAATTTAGCTTTTGAAATGTTCTGTCCAACAGTAGTTGAATCAGCTATAAATATCTTTAATCCAGAGATCACAGGCGGACCCTATTTAGCGGCTAAAGGGTTTGCTTTGACAACGGCGTCTGGTGAGCGTTGTGATGCGCATGGAACTTGTGATGTATTATCAGACTCAAATGGTCAGATGCTGTATCAAGTCTCAGCAACGAAAACAGATTTAGCATTAACTATTTGGTCACGAGGCTGGATTGAAACACGTAAACCAGTACCTTTACCTTAAAGGAGAATTATTATGCCACGAATATTTGATGGACAAACAACTGATGTTGAAAGTGAGATT
>Ga0180433_10004007_pt1 | contig 21025 bp, 24 predicted proteins | sample SS_ome_8_FD_132980 | JGI IMG/M metagenome (GOLD analysis project Ga0180433, IMG submission 132980) | Hypersaline lake sediment archaeal communities from the Salton Sea, California, USA - SS_1_D_1 metaG | ecosystem: Environmental > Aquatic > Non-marine Saline and Alkaline > Hypersaline >... | reverse complement strand
GGCCTGATGGGCAGTTACGCCGCCGCCGCCAGCGTACCGTCCGACAACGAAGACGGCGTGCGCATCCTGCGCAATCGCCATGAGGAAAGGCGCTGGCTGCTGCTGCTGGAAACCCCGAGTGGGGTGGAACCGCCCTGGCAGCTGCTGCAGAGCGCCCGTCCCCTGCAGGTGGTGCGCCTCAGCGAACTCTGATGCTCCCCCGCACCGAACTGCTGCAGGGGGCCCGTCACCGGGAGGGTCTTGAACGCCTGATCGATCAGGCGGAGTCGGTGCTGCGCACCTGGCAGCCCCAGTGGAGCCCCTTTCTGGAGGCCCCCTTACAGGAGGAAGCCTTCGACCGTTTCTCCAGCCTCACCGAACTGTCCTGGCGGCGCGAGGGGGGATACCCCGGCGCTGAGCGCTGTCGCCTGCTCTGCCAGCGACGGGATCCCGACCTTGAACCGGGTTCGGAAGCGCAGGAGCCAGCACCGATTGTGGGGCTAACGGTGGAGGGAAATTTCCTGTTTGACCCGATTGTTCCCGCCGACATCCGCCGGGCACTCGCCCCCCTGGGCGGTGCCCCTGAGCAACTCGGCGACGTCTGGATCCGTGGCGATCGTGGCGCCCAGCTGCTCTGCACTCCGGAGGCCGCCGATCGCCTGAACGGACAACAGGGGCGACTGCGCGACGTAGAGATCCACTGCGAAACCGTGCCGATCGATGGCCTTCAGCTGCCGGTGCGCCGCGCCATCAAGCGCTTCAGCAGCGTGGAGGCCTCCTGCCGACTCGATGCGATCGCCTCGGCCGGCTTTGGCTTGTCCCGCAGCAAGGTGAGCCAGGAGATCCGATCGGGGCAGCTGCGCCTGAACTGGGAGCCGATCCGCCAGGCCAGCAGGGAACTCAAGGTGGGCGACCGATTGCAGCTTCAGAACCGAGGCAGCGTCGAGGTGCTGTCGCTCACGCTCACCAGGCGTGAGCGCTGGCGGGTGGAGATGGAGCGGCGGTGAGACCTCATCACCACTCAACTGCTAAGTTCACTCTCACAGCAGGACAACTGCTGGATACGCCTCTCGCAGTGTCTGATGCGACGAGAGGGCGATTAGCTCAGAGGTAGAGCACTACCTTGACACGGTAGGAGTCACTGGTTCGATTCCAGTATCGCCCACTTCCTTTCAACACGATCCGACTCCATCATGACGCGCACCGTGGTCGTGGGTCTGGGTCGCTCGGGAATCGGAGCGGCACGGTTGCTGCGGGCGCAGGGGAAAACTGTCACCGTGCTGGAACGGCTTGAAGGTGACAGCCAGACGCGGCGTGCCAGAGATCTGATCGATCAGGGGATCGAAGTGCAGCTCGGTCGTCCGCTCACCCTGTCGAGTTTCGCGCCATGGCTCGACGACCTCGAAGCCGTGGTGGTGAGTCCCGGGATCGACTGGAATCACCCCACTCTGGAGGCCCTGCGGCAGCAGGGGGTGGCCGTGATCGGCGAAATGGCCCTGGCCTGGCAGTTCCTCAACAAAACGCCCTGGATCGGCATCACGGGAACCAACGGCAAAACCACGGTGACCCAACTGCTGCAGCACGTGCTCAGCGCAGGCGGACTCCACGCCCCCATGGCAGGCAACGTGGGCCATTCCGCCACTGAATTGGCCCTGAGCCTGAGTGCAGTAGCGCCCAACGGTGGCGACCCTGCCGCCCCGGATTGGCTGGTGATGGAGATGAGCAGCTATCAGATCGAAGCCGCCGCGACCGTGGCCCCCCGCATCGGCATCTGGACGACGCTGACGCCCGACCACCTGGAACGACACGGCACGCTGGAGGCCTATCGCGCCATTAAACGGGGACTGCTCGAGCGCTCGCAGATTCGCATTTTCAATGCCGATGACTCCGACCTGAGCCGCCAGCGGGCGAGCTGGGACCACGGCCTCTGGATCAGCGCTGCGGGGGCTGGCGACGGGGCAACGGCCGCCGATCTCTGGTGCGATGCCGAGGGCGTTGTTCATTGCAGGCGCCGGGGCCCCCTGTTTCCAGCCAGCGCACTGGCCATGCCTGGAGATCATAACCGCCAGAACCTGCTGATGGTGACCGCCGCGGCCTTGGAGGCGGGGCTGGAACCTGAGGTGATCGCCGCAGCCCTGCGCACCTTCCCGGGGGTACCCCACCGCCTCGAACGGCTGGGAGAGCTCAAGGGCATGCAGGTGTTCAACGACAGCAAAGCCACCAATTTCGATGCGGCGGTGGTGGCGCTCCGCTCCGTGCCCAGGCCAGCGGTCGTGCTCGCCGGGGGCCAGACCAAACAAGGGGAGGCGGGCGAATGGCTCACCCTGATGGGCGAACGCAGCTGCGCGGTTGTGCTGTATGGCAGTGGCGCCGAGGAACTCGCCAACCTGCTCAGGTCCAGCGGTTACCCCGGCCAGATCAGACGCTGCGACGACCTGGACGCAGCCGTGCCGATCGCACTCGACCTCGGCCATCAGCTGTGTGCGGGCACGCTGCTGCTGTCGCCAGCCTGCGCCAGCTTCGACCAATACAGCGATTTCGAAGCACGAGGCGACCATTTCCGCACGCTGATCGCCACGCAGCTGAGCGCCTAACGTCTGCGCAGGAAACGGACATCGCCTTGGCCTACTGGCTGATGAAAAGTGAGCCGGATGCCTACAGCATCGAGGATCTGGCCCGAGAAGGCACCACCCTCTGGGATGGCATCCGGAATTATCAGGCTCGCAATTTCATGCGCAGCATGAACGTGGGCGATCGTGCATTTTTCTATCACTCCAACTGCAAACCACCGGGAATCGTGGGGCTGATGGAAGTGGTGGAGACCGGCCTGGTGGATCCAAGCCAGTTCGATCCAAGCTCGAACTATCACGACCCGGCCTCCAAGCGGGAGTCGCCACGCTGGGACTGCGTGAAGCTCCGCTATCTGGGGGTCTTCAGCGCGATCTTGAGCCTGGAGGCCTTGCGCAACACCTACAGCGACGACGATCTGGCGGTGGTGCGGCGCGGTAACCGCCTTTCCATCCTGCCGGTGCCCGAGGCGATCGCCACGGATCTGCTGCAACGCCTTGGCGAGCTCCAGTAACGGCGCGGTGCCGAGCGGAAGGGAAATCCTCCCTCTGGCCACAGTGTTGCCAAGGGCCTGGATCGGATTCGGCAAAGCCCCCTGGCGCTGTGTGGGCCTGGCGGCCTTGGTTCTGATCACCCTGATGGGCCCAGGGGTGCTGGCCAGCGACATGCAACGCAGTGGCTGGCCCCTGATCGCGAGCCTGGGCCACCTGCTCGTGGCCTTCAGTCTGCTGCTGCCGATCGCTCCCGCCATGGCGTTGCTGCAGCTGGCGGATCAACTGCTCCCAGGATCGGGAGCCACTCCAGAAGGCCACAACCATCCCCAACCCATCACGAGGCTCTGGCTCTGGCGTCAGGGCGTGGCACTGCTGCTTCTCGAGCTGCTGATCCTGGCAGGAGGACTGACGGGCCTGAAGCTGCTGAACGCCCTCTTGATCGCCCTGAGCGGCGTCTTGGCTGGAGCGGCACTGCTCGTTGGCGGCCTGGCTCTCAGCGTCTGGACAGCCGGGCAGCTGTTGGCCTTCCCGTTGCTAGTCCATCACCGGCATCGACCTCTGGCTGCCATGGAGCACAGCAGGCGCTTGGTGAATGGCAACCGCCTCAAGGTGCTGGCCCTGATCGGGCTTCTTCTCGGACTCAATGCCGTGGGGCTGATGGGTGCCTGCCTCGGGCTGCTCATCAGCCTCCCCCTGAGCGCCTTGGTTCTGATGGCCAGCTGCCGGACTCAGGCGTCCTGAAGCAAGGACTGGCGACAGAACAGATTGCCCACGTAGAGACGGGTGATCGCCCTGGAGCTGACCCCGTTCTGCACCAGAAAGCCTGCCAGTGCGGCCTGCACCAGGCGGTAGTGGTCCCAGTTGGGGTGTCGCTCGATGAAACGACGCATGGCCTGCTGGAGCGGCTCGGGAAGCTCGGTCTGAAAACTCACCGTCGCGGTTTCAGCCATCTCGGGGGCGGGAACTCGATGGCCTGAGGGCGCCCCAACCGACACAGGCGCCCCTGCTTCCGCAACCTCTCCGGTGTTCACCACCCGCATGTCGTGCACTGACCGCATCCCAGACCCCTCAAACGCTCACCAGTTCTCCACACCCTGAGGGCGACGTCAAGCGGCGAGTTTGACGCCCTTCCAAGCGGTTCTCCCGATGAGACTCCAGGCACAAAGCCCTTTCCTGGCCTGTGATGCGGTGAAGAGCCCGAGACGAGTCGCCTCGCGCCGCCCGTCAAGGGAGCCAGAGCCAGAAAGCCAGCTTTTCCACAGCTGAAGCCCAGGCGCGCCATTCCACGCAAAAGCCTGTGGAAAAGCCCCTCAAGACCCCACGACCGACCGTGGAAAAACAAAATCAAGAAAATGATCAGCAGGGCTTATGAAGGCGGGGAGTCCCAGAGCGTTCTCACCGCTGCCGCCATCGCCTGGGCTGCGGGGGCCGGCCAATGCCCTTCCACGCCCCTTTCCCCCAGGGTGTCGCCCTGCAGAACCACCCGCAGATCCCATTGATCTCGATCACCATCGAGACACCCCCACCAGGGCAAGCGCTCCAACTCCAGGCTCAAAGCCTCTTCAGCCATCAACTGATTGACCAGTGCTCGATGCTGCTCCACCAGGGCGGTGATCAGGGAGACAAGCTCGCGCCACTCGTCTCCGGTCAACTCAAAAGCCCATCCCTCACCACCAAGCAAGACGGGGTAGCGGCAGCGGGAAGGATCCCAGGCCAGGCGCCAACCGGGCCCCTCGCGCTGAATCATCCAGGCAGAAGGTCAGGTTGGTCCTGCTCGTCGCTCAGCTCAACGATGGCCCGTTGCACCGGCTTGACACTGGATTCCTCCAACAAACCATCGAAATCGTCGAAGCGACGCTGCTTGGCGCGGAAGGCAATGCGCACCGTGGTGAGGTAGCGATTACTCGACTTGCGGATCAGACTTTCGCCCCGTTTGGCGAGATCCTGGGCACTAATACCGGCACTCATCACGCGCGATCAATCGAAGCTTGATCTTTCACTCTAATTGAGCAGGTCGCTGTGAAAGGGAACGTGCATGGGATAGCTGCGCTGCAGCGACCCCGGCACCCTGAGCACGATCTGACGACCGAGCCCCATGGCCGCCAGGGGCCGGCGCACCAGCTCCAACAAACCACTGATCTCCTCAAGATGGCTGGCATCGAGGCACTCGATCCGAACACTGCCCCAGCTGCGCGAGATCCTGCAATCCCGCAGCGGTTCGAGCTTCGCCTCCAGCAGCGGCTCCTCGCGGTAGAAGGACAACACCAGACGCTGCAAGCGGTCCATACCGATCCTCTTTAGTCTCACCATGTCTCCAACCTGCCCATGGCAGCGGATCCCCCCCCGGCGGACGAAGAAAACCTTCAGGTTTCCCCCCGCAGCGGCACCCTGGCCATCGACCTCGGCAGCACCACCACCGTGGTGGCCTTCCAGGCGGATGGCTCCAGGCACCTGGAACCGGTCGATCTGCCACCGATCAGCCGCACACCAGGCGAAGTTCCCAGCCTGTTGTGGCTCAAAGACAGCCAAGACCCCCACCCCCTGGTGGGCCGCCAGGTGATCGACAGCGGCCTGAATGCCTGGGACGGGCCGGAACTGCTCAGAGATTTCAAACGCTCGATCGCAGGCAGCAGCCCAGAATCAGGCGAGGCCGGCCGCAACCTCGCGGCGCAGGATGCCGCCGAACGGTTGCTGGCAGAGATCTGGCGTCGCCTGCCGAACCAGCTGACCGTGCACCGCTTGGTGCTGACGGCGCCGATCGACCATTACCGCGGCTACCGCCACTGGTTGCTGCGTGCCTGCGAGGCGCTGCCCGTTGATGCCATCGCCCTGGTGGATGAACCGACGGCAGCGGCCCTCGGCGCGGGATTACCCCCCGGCTCCAAACTGCTGGTGGTGGATCTGGGGGGGAGCACCATCGACATGGCGTTGGTGGCCCTGGAGGGGGGCGAAGGACGGGCGGCACCCCTGGCCCAGCTGCTGCGCTTCAACGGCCGGATGCTGGGATCGAGTGGTCAGGCCCTTCGCTGCGCCAAGGTGCTGGGAAAAGCGGGCTTGCGCCTGGGCGGCAGGGATCTGGACCACTGGATCCTCGATCACCTCACAGGCGCCAGCCCTGCCGCTGAGGGCGTGTTGCCGATGGCCCTGCTCAATGCGGCGGAGCGGCTGAAATGCCGCCTGAGCGATCCTGACCTCGAGGCGCAGACCACCCTTACGGAACTCGCCGTCGCCGGCGATGCTGCAGCGCCCTGTGAGCTGCGACTGAACCGGGAGGAGCTGAACCGGTTGCTCCATGAGCGCGGCCTGGTTGAAGCCCTGGATGATCTGCTGGAGCAGACCCTCGCCGGCGGCCGCCGCCACGGGGTGAACCTGGAGGACCTTCAGGGGGTGATGGCGGTTGGAGGCGGCGCTCGCCTGCCCCTGCTGCGCGACTGGCTGGAACGTCGTGCCAGGCCCGTTCCCCTGCTCACGCCCGCCCCGGTGGAGGCGGTCGCCCGTGGTGCCCTGGCCCTGACCCCTGGGGTTCAGATCCGGGACGTGCTGCGTCATGGTGTCTCCCTGCGCTGCTGGGACCGACGCAGCAACCGCCATCACTGGCACCCGCTGTTCATGGCTGGACAGACCTGGCCCACCACCACGCCGCTAGAGATCGTCCTCGCCGCAGGATGCGAGGACCAGATGCAGGTGGAGCTGGTGCTGGGGGAACCCGAGGTGGTCGCACACCACGACGTGGTGTTCCGCCGCGGCTTGCCGACCCTGCAGCCCAGTGATCGCGCCCCCCGCATCCATGCCTGGGATGGCGACCCTGTCGCCGTGCCGCTCCAGCCACCTGGGAAAGCTGGCGAAGACTGCCTGCGACTGCGCTGGTCTCTCGACGCTGCATCCCAGCTGCGCGTGGAGATCGAGGATCTCCGCAACGGCAAGACCCTGCCGTCGCTCGCCCTCGGCACCGTGCGGTGAGGCGTCCGTCCACAGGGCGATCAGAACCGATGCCCCTCTTCATAGAAAGATGGTGATTCCGCCTGATCGCCTTGGCGCTGCGCCGCCACACCTTGCCCCGTTACTGGCTCGGGCTGACCCTGGGAGGTGTCGCCCTGCTGTGTGGTGTCGCCTACTGGTGGGAGCAGCAACTACCCCTACGTCTGCGTGACGCCGCCCAGCGGGGCGACCTGGAGGCCTGCCTCCGGTACAGCGAGCAGCTTGCGGCGCTGCGCTGGCTGGGCCAGAAAGCGCCGAGCGAACAGGCCACCTGTCGCCGCCGCCAGGCCGAACTGGCCTGGGAACAAGGCGACCGATCACAAGCCCTGCGCCTCCAGGAACAGCTGGTGAATTCGGCGATCGGCAGCAGCAGCGAACAACAACAGGATCGCCAACGTCTGATGCGTTGGAGCGATCAGCTCCGCAATCAGGCGCTTCTTCGCTTCCGGGAAGGCGATCTCGATGCCGCCATCACCCTGCTCCAACCGGTCGAGCAAGGGACTGGTCGTCCCGGCACGCGCCTCAGCGACAGCCTGAGGGAAACCTGGAACCGCAATCGCCTCAACCACGAGCGGTTGCTGGAGATGGTGCAAGACCAGAAATGGTGGGAAGCCCTCTCGCTGCTCAATCAGCTCGACCATCCCTGGTGGCAACGCAAAGCCCTTCCCGAGAGAGCCAAGGTGGAAGCGGCGATCGATGCACTCCGCGATCGGGAGGAGCATCACAGCCACGGGGAGTTGCCGGCCCACACCGTTCCCCAGGCGGAACTCGACGCTGCCGTGCGACAACGCATTCGCATGGGCATGGATCCCTGGCAGGCCTTCATCTCGGGCTGCGCCGATGTGGGTGGCACGGTGGTCGAGGACGGGCCGGAAAGCATCTGCCGCAGGCCCTGATCAGGGCAGACGCCCCCCGGTGCATGACACAATGCGGCCCAGCGACGTCGGGTCCATGCAAGAGGGAGACAAGGTGACGGTCTCAACCAGCGTCGTGGTCTACAACCACCCCCAGCACCGCGGTGAAGGCTTCGATCTGCAGGGGCAGGAAGGTGAGGTGGTGAGCCTGCTCGGTGAATGGAAGGGCCGCCCGATCAGCCCCACCTTGCCGGTGGTGGTGGCCTTCGGGCGCTACAAAGCCCACTTCCGGGAAGACGAACTCACAGCGCTGAACTGACCGACTCGTCGCGGCGCAGATACACACCTTCCTCACCATCGAGGTCAAGCAAGCGCAGCTCAATGGTTTCTGTGCGTCGTGTCGGCACAACCCGTCCACAGAAGTCGGGTTGGATTGGAAGTTCACGATGGCCGCGATCCACCATCACCAGCAGCAGCACGCGACAGGGCCGCCCCCAGGTCTGGATCGCTTCCAGAGCAGCCCGCACCGTGCGACCCGTGAAGATCACATCGTCAACGAGCACCACCGTGCGGCCCTCGACAGTGATCGGGAGATCGGTGGCCTGCACCAGACGGGTGCCAACCCGATCGAGATCATCGCGATGAAAGGTTGGATCCAGCGTGCCCTGGGCAATGGTGCGACCCGTCAGATCCTCCAGCTGCCGGGCCAGAACCCTGGAGAGATGAACACCACGGGTGGGAATGCCGAGCAACAACAGATCATCGACGCTGTCGACCACTTCCAGCACTTGCGATGACAGGCGGGCCAGTGTGCGCGCCAGCTCCTGGGCCGAGAGAATCTCAATCCGTTCGGATTCAACAGAGCCGGCCATGCTCTACTGCTCGGTTGGCATTCAGTGTATGGCCGAGCCATGGGCGAAAGCTGACGCATGCCAGGGTTCAAGACTCGAAAGGATGGGCCCCGCGGTAACTTGAATCTGGAGAAGCCCTTAAGAACTGATCGTTGCGGAGTGAACGTGCCGAACACCAGTGAGAAGAGCTTTCGTCACTCAGGCGGCATCGCCCCAGTTGTGCTGACCATTCTGGACGGTTGGGGATATCGGGAAGGATCGGATCACAACGCGATCCGCAGCGCGCAGACACCGGTGATGGATGCCCTCTGGCACGCCTATCCGCACGCGCTGATCGAAGCCAGCGGCGCCCATGTGGGTCTCCCGGATGGCCAGATGGGGAACTCTGAGGTGGGCCACCTCACAATCGGAGCTGGTCGGATCATCCGCCAGGAGCTGGTGCGCATCAGCGAAACCGTGCGCGACGGTCAGCTGGGAGAACGAGAGGCGCTGCGGGAGCTGGCCGCAGACCTGCGCCGCAGCGGCGGCACGCTCCATCTGCTCGGGCTCTGCTCCGATGGAGGCGTGCACAGCCACGTGGATCACCTCTGCGGCCTGCTGCGCTGGGCCGCCGCTGAAGGCCTGGAGCGCGTATCCATTCATGCGATCACCGACGGTCGCGACACCCCCACCGACAGTGCGCCCCGCTACATTCGCCAGGTGGAAGAAGCGATCCACTCCTGCGGCGTGGGCGAACTGGCCAGTCTCTGCGGTCGCTACTGGGCCATGGATCGGGATCATCGCTGGGATCGCACCAGCAAGGCCCATGCTCTGCTGACCGATCCCACGCTCCCCAGCAGCGGCCTGAGCGCCGCTGAAGCGGTGGCAGCGAGTTATTCGCAGGGCACCACGGATGAATTCCTCGAACCGGTGCGCCTGAACGATCGGTGCCTGCGCGATGGGGATGGCCTGGTGGTGTTCAACTTCCGCCCCGACCGGGCCCGTCAACTGGTTCAGGCGCTCTGTCTCGAGCACTTTGATGGCTTTGAGCGCGGGCATCACCCCAGGCTGAACGTGGTGACGTTCACCCAATACGAAGCCGATTTGCCCGTGGCTGTGGCCTTCCCGCCGGAATCGCTCGATCAGCTGCTCGGCCAGGTGGTGGCGGAGCACGGCCTGAAGCAATACCGCACCGCTGAAACGGAAAAATATCCCCACGTCACCTATTTCATGAACGGGGGGATCGAACAACCGCTCGACGGGGAAGATCGTCACCTGGTGCCTTCACCGCGGGTGGCCACCTACGACCAGGCTCCCGCCATGGCCGCAGCCAGCCTCACCGACAGCTGCATTGCCGCCATCGAGAAGGGGGTGTATTCCCTGATCGTGATCAATTACGCTAACCCTGACATGGTGGGGCATACCGGTGTGATGGCCGCAGCCACCGAAGCGATCCAGGAAGTGGATCACTGCATCGGCCGCCTCCTGGACGCGGTGGGCCGCATGGGTGGCACGATGCTGATCACCGCCGACCATGGCAACGCTGAAGTGATGCAAGGCCCTGATGGTCAGGCCTGGACCGCTCACACCACCAATCCGGTTCCGGTGATTCTGGTGGAAGGGGAGCGGCGCAAGGTGCCCGGACTGGGGAATGCGATCCAGCTGCGTGACAACGGTGGCCTCGCTGACATTGCGCCAACGCTGCTGCAATTGCTTGATCTGCCTAAACCCAACGCCATGTCGGGTGCGAGCCTGATCGAAGCGATCGATGCCGTCGCCTCGCGCTCCCGCCTGCCCCAACCCGTCTGATCCCCCATTCCATGCTCACCTCCGTTCTCTCCTGGATCTGGATCGGCAGCGGCGTGCTGCTCATCCTGCTTGTGCTGCTGCACAGCCCGAAGGGCGATGGTATGGGCGGGTTGGCCGCCAGCGGCAGCTCGATGTTCACCAGTGCCAGCAGTGCTGAAGCCACGCTGAACCGCTTCACCTGGACCTGCCTGGCAATCTTCCTCAGCCTGGCAGTGATTCTCAGTGCTGGCTGGCTTCGCTGACATGAATGAGTCTGCATGAAAAAACCCCCGCCAGAGCGGGGGTGACCTGTGGATCCTTGCGGAGCCGTTGATCAGTAGTCGAAGTCGCCACCGCCCATGCCGCCACCGGCAGGAGCTGCTTCCTTCTTCTCGGGCATGTCAGCCACGATGCACTCGGTGGTCAGCACCATGCCGGCGATGGAGGCAGCATTCTGCAGGCCGGAGCGGGTCACCTTGGCGGGGTCCACGATGCCGGCAGCCAGCATGTCGACGTACTCGCCGGTGGCGGCGTTGTAGCCCTCGCTGAAGGGCTTGTTCTTCACGTGCTCGGCCACCACGGAGCCGTTCACGCCGGCGTTCTCAGCGATGCGCTTGAGGGGAGCGGTGAGAGCGGAAGCCACGATGGTGGCGCCGATCAGCTCTTCGCCAGAGAGGTTGGAGGCAGCCCACTGCTCGAGGGCAGGAGCCAGGTGGGCCAGGGTGGTGCCACCACCAGGGACGATGCCCTCCTCAACAGCCGCCTTGGTGGCGTTGATGGCATCTTCGAGGCGAAGCTTCTTGTCCTTCATCTCGGTTTCGGTGGCTGCACCCACCTTCACCACAGCCACACCACCGGCGAGCTTGGCGAGACGCTCCTGGAGCTTCTCCTTGTCGTAGGTGGACTCGGTTTCGTCCATCTGCTTCTTGATCTGCTCGCAGCGCGCCTTCACGGCCACCTCGTTGCCTTCGGCCACGATGGTGGTGGTGTCCTTATTGATGGTCACGCGACGGGCGGTGCCCAGCATCTCGAGCTTGGCGTTCTCGAGCTTGAGACCGGCATCTTCGGTGATGAGCTGGCCGTTGGTGAGCACAGCCATGTCCTCGAGCATGGCCTTGCGGCGATCACCGAAGCCGGGCGCCTTCACGGCCGCCACGTTCAGCACACCACGCAGACGGTTCACCACCAGGGTGGCGAGCGCTTCCTTCTCGATGTCTTCCGCGATGATCAGCAGGGGCTTGCCGGTGCGGGCGATCTGCTCGAGCACGGGCACCAGATCCTGCACCAGACCGATCTTCTTATCGGTGAGAAGGATGTAGGGCTCGTCGAGGACGGCTTCCATCCGCTCCGTGTCGGTGGCGAAATAAGGGGAGATGTAGCCCTTGTCGAAACGCATACCCTCGGTGACCTCCAGTTCGGTGGTCATCGACTTGCCCTCTTCCAGGGAGATCACGCCTTCCTTGCCGACTTTGTCCATGGCGTCGGCGATCATCCGACCCACTTCCTCATCGTTACCGGCGGAAATGGTGCCCACCTGGGCAATGGCGTTGCTGTCGCTGATCGGCTTGGCGTGCTCCTTGATCTTGCCAACGAGGAAATCGGCAGCCTTGTCGATGCCCTTCTTGAGGGTGATCGCATTGGCACCGGCGGCCACGTTGCGGAGCCCGGCCTTCACCATGGCGTGCGCCAGTACGGTGGCGGTGGTGGTGCCGTCTCCGGCGGCATCGTTGGTCTTGGAAGCAGCCTGACGAATCAAAGCCACACCCGTGTTCTCGATGTGATCTTCGAGCTCGATCTCCTTGGCGATGGTGACGCCATCGTTGATGATCTGGGGAGCACCGAACTTCTTCTCGAGCACCACGTTGCGGCCCTTGGGACCGAGGGTCACGGCAACGGATTCGGCAAGGATGTCGATGCCTTTTTCGAGGGCGCGGCGAGCGTTCTCGTTATAGATGATGCGCTTGGCCATGGGATGCGGGAATAAAGGAGGATGTGAAAACAGTCAGTCAAACAATCAGGCATTCGCCGTGAGGACTAAGCCTGTGGGTCAAAACCCTCAGTCCACAACGGCAAGAATGTCCTTTTCGGACAGCAGCACATACTCATCGCTGCCGAGCTTGATGTCGGTGCCGGCGTACTTGCTGTAGAGGACCTTGTTGCCCACGCCCACTTCCGGGGCCTGACGGGAACCGTCATCGTTGCGCTTGCCGGGACCCACCTGGACCACCTCGCCCACCTGGGGCTTTTCCTTGGCGGTATCAGGCAGAAGGATGCCACCGGCGGTTTTCTCCTCCGACTCAGACACTTTGACGAAAACGCGATCTCCAAGGGGTTTGACGGTGGAGACGCTGAGGGAAACAGCTGCCATGGGTGAATGCAGGAGCAGGAACAGAAGGCGCGAAGCGCCACGGGCCGGCACGAGCTGGCACTCGGAGCCGACGAGTGCCAACCTATTCCTCTGATCCAGGCCTCCGCCAGCACCTCGGCGTGCGGGTGACCGAACCCAGCCTCGACCGCCATTGCGGTGGTATGGTTGCGCCGCTCAGGAAGGGAATGCCTCCAGGGCATTGATCTTGCTCTCCGTTCCCTCGAACTCCTCCTTTCTTATGGCCGCTGCTGCTCCCGCCTCCGCCGGTACCAAGGGTGTTGTCCGTCAGGTGATCGGCCCGGTTCTGGACGTGGAATTTCCTGCCGGCAAGCTGCCCAAGATTCTGAATGCGCTCCGGATTGAGGGCACCAATACCACCGGTCAGCAGGTGGCTCTCACCGCCGAGGTCCAGCAGCTGCTGGGTGATCACCGCGTCCGCGCCGTGGCCATGAGCAGCACCGACGGCCTGGTGCGTGGCATGGAAGCGGTGGACACCGGTGCCGCCATCTCGGTTCCCGTTGGCGAAGCCACCCTCGGTCGCATCTTCAACGTGCTTGGCGAACCCGTTGACGAACAGGGCCCGGTGAACGCCACTGCAACAGCTCCGATTCACCGCGAAGCTCCCAAACTCACCGAACTCGAGACCAAGCCCAAGGTGTTCGAGACCGGGATCAAGGTGATCGACCTCCTGGCGCCCTATCGCCAGGGCGGCAAGGTGGGTCTGTTCGGTGGCGCCGGTGTCGGCAAAACCGTGCTGATTCAGGAGCTGATCAACAACATCGCCAAGGAGCACGGTGGTGTGTCCGTGTTCGGCGGTGTGGGTGAGCGCACCCGCGAGGGCAATGATCTCTATGAGGAATTCAAGGATTCCGGTGTGATCAATGCTGACGACCTCTCCAAGTCGAAGGTGGCTCTCTGCTACGGCCAGATGAACGAGCCCCCCGGCGCTCGCATGCGCGTGGGCCTGTCGGCTCTCACCATGGCTGAGCACTTCCGCGATGTGAACAAGCAGGACGTGCTGCTGTTCATCGACAACATCTTCCGTTTCGTTCAGGCTGGATCCGAAGTGTCCGCTCTGCTGGGTCGCATGCCTTCCGCTGTGGGCTATCAGCCCACTCTCGGCACCGACATGGGTGCCCTGCAGGAGCGCGTCGCTTCCACCGTGGAAGGTTCGATCACCTCGATCCAGGCGGTCTATGTCCCCGCTGACGACCTCACGGACCCGGCACCGGCCACCACTTTCGCCCACCTTGATGCCACCACGGTGTTGAACCGTGCCCTGGCTTCCAAAGGGATTTATCCGGCTGTGGATCCCCTCGACTCCACCAGCACCATGCTGCAACCGGCTGTGGTGGGTGATGAGCACTACCGCACAGCCCGTTCTGTGCAGTCCACCCTGCAGCGCTACAAGGAACTGCAAGACATCATCGCCATTCTTGGCCTTGATGAGCTCTCAGAAGACGATCGTCGCACCGTGGATCGCGCCCGCAAGATCGAGAAGTTCCTCTCCCAGCCCTTCTTCGTGGCTGAGATCTTCACCGGCATGCCTGGCAAGTATGTGAAGCTCGAAGAAACCATTGCTGGCTTCAATCAGATCCTGGCCGGTGAGCTCGACCACCTTCCTGAACAGGCCTTCTATCTCGTTGGCAACATCGACGAGGTCAAAGCCAAGGCTGAGAAGATCAACGCTGAATCCAAGTGATCGGTCGGGGGGTGTGATGCACACCCCTTGATTGCGATCCCTCGCCTGCTCACCCCTCCGATTCAAGGTTCATGTCACTCACCCTTCGCGTTCTGGCCCCAGACCAGAACGTTTTTGATGGACGTGCTGATGAGGTGATCCTCCCCAGCACCACTGGTCAACTCGGCATCCTCCCCGGCCATGTGTCGTTGCTTGCGGCGCTGGATGTGGGAGTGTTGCGCGTCCGCGACACCAATGGCTGGCAATCCATCGCCTTGATGGGAGGCTTTGCCGAAGTGGAAGCCGATGAAGTCACGGTGCTCGTGAATTCGGCGGAACTGGGTAGCAGCATCAATGCCAGTGAAGCCGAAGCCGATCTGGAGCAAGCCCGAGCGGCCTTGACTCGCATGGAAGGTCAGTCACCGTCTCCAGAGAAGGTGAAGGCACAGCAGACCCTCGATCGGGCCCGCGCCCGCGTTCAGGCAGCCAAATAATTTCCAATCGTCGTCTTCGTTCAAGAGCCAGACGCGTCTCCCTCCGGGGAGATTTTTTTTGCCCGCGGGTCGCGATCAGCCATCAAAAAACCGCCCGAAAGGGCGGTGATGACTTGGTCGGTCTGTGCCGAAGAGGCAAAGGCAAGCCAAACTCAGGCGGTACCGCAGAAGGTGACTTCAGGGAACTTGAGCTTGGCCTCTTCGAGGCTCTTGCCCTTGCCCTCTTCCTGCCAGTAGTTGATCACCTCGGTGGCCTTGTTGAGAACCTCGACACGCTCATTGTCCGTGATCCAGCTTTTGCCCTCCAGCTCGGTCTTGAGGATCTCCCAGGCGTCCTCGCGAGGCCAGAAGAAGTAAGAGGTGAGTGGGCTCGGACCACCACCCACGATCTGGTCAACGGCCAGAGCGACATTGTCGGGCAGCCAGAGGATCTTCAGCAGAAAGCGCCCCTCATCCGCCTTGGGGGTGTAACCGGAGGGAACCCCATCGGCATCGATCGTGGCGGACGCCAGTGCCGCACTGCCGCCCCGCATCACCGGACGGCCCTCCGTGGCCTCCTGAGCCTTCTCGGCCGCCGCAGTTTCGGGAGCCGATTCGACTGCCGGAGCTGCGGTCGCGACCTCCTGGTCGGCTGCAGCGCCTTCGGAAACCGTCATGGTGTCAGCGCTCAAGAAATCAGAACAAACAACTAACCTACCAGCCACCTGCGATCGCCCCTGCTGAAGCGTTCCAAGGATCAGCCCCGCTGCCTTCTTCTCTTTGACATCGATGGCGTGATCCGCGATGTGGCCGGCAGCTATCGGCGCGCCCTGCAGGCGACCGTGGAGCACTACTGCGGCTGGCGACCTGAGCCAGGAGTGATCGATGCCCTCAAGGGAGAAGGGCGATGGAACAACGACTGGGATGCCAGCCTGGAGCTGCTGCGACGGCGCCAGGGTCAGGCTGGTGGGAACAAGACCTTCACCTTGCCACCCAGACCGGATCTGGTGGAGGTGTTCAGCCGTTTCTATTTCGGCGACCAGCCGGATGGCGATCCCCGTGCCTGGACCGGTTACATCACCGATGAACCCCTGCTGGTGGGACGGCAGTTCTTCAGCGAGCTCACAGCGATGGCCGTGACCTGGGGCTTCGTGAGCGGCGCTGAGCCCCCCTCTGCTCGCTTCCTGCTCAGCCAGCGGCTGGGGCTGGAGTCCCCTCCCCTGATCGCCATGGGCGATGCCCCCGACAAGCCGGATCCCACTGGCCTGCTCCGCCTGGCCCAGAGCCTTCTTCAGGCGCCCCTGGGTGCCGGCAGCCCCCCGATCGCCTACCTGGGCGACACCGTCGCCGACGTGCAGACGGTGGTTCAAGCACGCGAACGTTGCCCAGACCAGACCTTCGTGAGCCTGGCGGTGGCACCACCCCATCTGCATGGAGCGGAGCAGACCTCAGCGCGACGCCACTACGAACAACGCCTGCAGGATGCGGGTGCTGATCGGGTGCTGCCCAGCACCACCGCCGCCCTGGCCTGGTGTCACGCTCTGGAATCGCCATCAGCGTCATGAACGGAATGCCTTGGAGCGTGTTGCGCAGGGAGTGGTCCCTGCTGATCGGCACCGTCCTGCTGGTGACTCTGGAGGTCAGCCATGTTCTGGACTGGTTGGTGCTTCAGAACTCCGCGCTGGTGCTGGTGCGCCCGATCAGCGGCAGGGTGAGCGAACTGGATGGCCTGATGCTGCTCACCGTGGCGGTGGTGTGGGTTGCCCTGCAGGTTGTGTGATCGCCAGATGGTGGAATCGCCGCTCAGCGCTCCATCGCCGCCAGGCTCTTGGCGGCTGCGGCCGTGAGCACCTCATGGCCGCAGGCCACTTCAGCGCGATCGCGCACGGCCACGTCATCTTCAATGCGGATGCCGATGCCCTTCCAGCGCTCCTCGATCGCCGGCTGCCCCTCTGGCACGGGCAAGCGATCGCTCACGTAAAGCCCCGGTTCCACCGTGAGCACCATGCCCGGCTCCAGTTCCACCGGATGCTCACCGAGGCGATAGGCCCCCACATCGTGCACATCCAACCCGAGCCAATGGCCGGTGCGATGCATGTAGAGGTGGCGGTAGGCGCCCTGCTCAATCACGCCATCGACCTCGCCACACAGCAGACCGAGCTCCAGCAAACCCTCCACCAGCTGCCGCAGGGCGGTCTGATGCACATCCTCCGCGGTCGCACCCGGTTGCACCGCCGCCACTGCGGCCTCCTGGGCCGACAACACCAGTGCATACAACTGCCGCTGCTCCGCACGGAAGCGCCCGTTCACTGGAAAAGTGCGGGTGATGTCGCCGTTGTAGTAATCGGGAAGGGAACAGCCCGCGTCGATCAGCAGCAGATCCCCGTCGCGCAAGAGATCCCGATTGTCGATGTAATGGAGCACGCAGGCATTGTCTCCACCGGCCACGATCGAGCTGTAGGCCGGCCCGCGGGCCCCGGCAGCGAGAAAATGCTGTTCGATCAGGGCCTGCACCTGTCGTTCGCCCATCCCCGGCTCCACAGCAGCGCGGGCCAGCTCATGGGCCTCCGCCGAAATGCGGCAGGCCTGCCGCAGACGCACCAGCTCCTCCGGCTCCTTGCGCAATCGCAGCCGATGCAGCATCGGGCAGGGAGCCACCAACCCAAGGGCAGCCGCACCGCTGCGCGGCGCCCGATCCAGCTGCTGGGCCCAGGCCTTCAGCACCAGGGGTTCCACGGCGGGGTGCCGCCCGACCCGAAAGGCGATGCCCTCCGCACCCTTGAGATACTCCGGCAGCCGCTGTTCCAGCTCATCACGGGTGTGGGCGATGTCCGCCCCGTAGTGCTCTACCGCTCCTTCACAGCCCCAGCGCCGCCCGGTCCACACCTCGGCGCCGGGCTCGCGCGGATTCACAAACAGCACATAGCGCTCCCCCTCCGCGCGGTGGGGCAACAGCAGCGCCACGGCATCGGGTTCATCGAATCCGGTGAGATACCAGAAGTCGCTGTCCTGCCGGAACGGCCACTCGCAATCGGCATGGTGGGTGACCAGCGTCGCCGCGGGGATCACCGCCGCCGCACCACCGAGCTCAGCGAAACAGCGCTCACGTCGCTGGGCATGACGCTGCTGGTCGATCACGGCGGAGACAGAGTGACAGGGAACCGTCAGGATGGCAGGCAAAGCACCCCGGCATGACCACCGACTTGCTGATCCTGCTGTTGATGGTGCTGGTGGTGCTGGCAGGATCCGCCGTCTGCTCGGGGGTTGAAGCGGCCCTGCTCACGGTCAATCCCGTGCGCGTGCACGAGCTGGCCGCACGGACAGTCCCGCCAGCGGGGGCACGACGGCTGGCCCAGTTGCGTCAACGCCTCGGCCGCACCCTCTCGGTGTTGGTGATCGCCAACAACGGCTTCAACATTTTCGGCAGCATGATGCTCGGCGGCTACGCCGCCTGGGTGTTTCAGAAAAACCAGTTCAGCGACGTGGCCCTGCCGCTGTTTTCAGTGGCCCTCACCGTGCTGGTGATTCTGCTGGGTGAAATTCTTCCCAAGGCGATCGGCACCCGTCTCGCCCTGCCCGTGGCCCTGGCCAGTGCGCCGGTGCTGCACTGGCTCGGGGTGCTGATGCGCCCCCTAGTGCTGCTACTGGAGCGCTTGCTGCCAGCGATCAGTGAAGAGAACGAAATCAGCACCGACGAGAACGAAATCCGTCTACTGGCACGCCTCGGCTCTCAGAAAGGACAGATCGAAGCCGATGAGGCGGCGATGATCGCCAAGGTGTTCCAACTCAATGACCTCACCGCCAGGGATCTGATGACCCCCCGCGTGGCCGCACCCACCCTGGAGGGTGCGGCCACGCTCGAGGCCCTCCGCCCCCAGCTGCTGGCGAACCCTTCGGCCTGGTGGGTGGTGCTCGGCGCCGAGGTGGATCGGGTGCTCGGGGTGGCAAGCCGCGACCAGCTGCTGAAAGCCCTGCTGGAGCAGCGTGGTCAGCTCAGCGCCGCTGATCTCTGCGAGCCGGTGGAGTTCGTGCCCGAGATGATTCGGGCCGACCGCTTGCTCACCAGCTTCCGACGCGACAACAGCGGTGTGCGCGTGGTGGTGGATGAATTTGGTGGCTTTGTGGGCGTGATCGGGGCCGATGCGGTGCTGGCGGTGCTGGCCGGCTGGTGGCGCAAGGGTGCGGGCGTGGGGATACCGGAATGAAAGCCAGCGATCCCACCCATGGCAGCGAAAGGGGACTATCCACCCTGAAACGCTGCCTGCAGCTGCTGGAGCAGTGGCGTGCGGAGCTGCACCTCACCCCGAGGGAAACCACGCTGCTGGCCGGCAACCTCAAGGCGCTGGAACGCCAACTCGATCGGCTGGCTCAGCGACGGCTGCGGGTGGCGGTGTTCGGGCGCGTGGGAGTGGGGAAGTCGAGCCTGGTGAATGCCCTGGTGGGGGAGGCCGTGCTGGCCACCGACGTGGCCCATGGCTGCACCCGCCAACAGCAGGCCGTGCCCTGGCCGATCGCTGTGCAGGGGCTGAAGGGCGTGGATCTGGTGGACACCCCAGGCATCGATGAGGTCGCCGCCGCCGGCCGAGCCCGGCTGGCCGCTCGGGTGGCGCTGCAGGCCGATCTGGTGCTGTTGGTGCTGGATGGCGACATCACCCGTGTGGAACTGGAGGCCCTCGAAACCCTGCGCGACAGTGGCAAACCCGTGCTGCCGGTGCTCAACCGCAGCGATTGCTGGCCCCCACACGAGCTCGACGCCTTGCTGCAGAGCATCCAGCAACGGCTGCCCAAGGGAATGGTCGCCCCCGTGGCGGTGGCCGCCGCACCTCGAGAGGCGGTGCAGCTGGAGGACGGCAGGGTGCGCAGTCGTGCCGTGACCGCCCGGATCACGGCACTGGCCACAGGCCTGCAGCAGTGGCTGGAGGCGCAGGGGCCGGCCCTGCTCGCCCTCAACGCCTTGCGCCAGGCGGAACGACTGCAACAGGCGCTGGAGGCTGGTCGCCTGAAACGCAGGCGTCAGGCGGCCCAGGGGCTGATCGGTCGCTACGCCGCCCTCAAGGCGGCGGGTGTCGCCGCCAATCCCTTGGTGCTGCTGGATCTGGCCGGAGGTCTCGCCTGCGACACGGCCCTGGTGGTGCAGCTCTGCCAGCTCTATGACCTGCCCATGGGCGGACCCGCCGCCCGCCGGCTGCTGCAGCGGCTCTCCGGCCACAACGCCCTGATCGGCGGGGCCCAACTGGGCATTCAGGTGGCCCTCAGCGGCGTCCGCCAGCTGCTGCTGGTGGCGGCCCCATTCACGGCCGGGCTCTCCCTGGCACCGGCGGCACCGGTTGCCATGGCCCAGGCGGCTCTGGCCGTCCACACCACCCGCCGCACCGGGCGACTCACCGCTCGCTGGCTGCTGGAGCAACGGGGCCGAGGCCGGCGGAGCCAACCACAACCCACCAGCCTGCTGAAACGGCTCGCCTGGCAGGACGCCACGCTGGGGAGACTTCTGATGGCGTGGCCCCAGCGCCGGGATCGGGGAAGCGTGCGAGAGCTGCTGCCATGACGGCAGCTCCTGGCCTTGCCCTGTTCGGCACCAGCGCCGATCCGCCCACCTGCGGGCATCAGGCCCTGCTGGAGGGACTGACCGATCGCTTTGCCCAGGTGGCCACCTGGGCGAGCGACAACCCCTCCAAGCAGCACGCCATCCCCCTGGAGCAGCGCCTCGAATTGCTCAGCACCCTCGTGCGGTCGATGCAGGCCCCCCGGTTGCAGCTGGTGCAGGAGCTCAGCAGCCCGTATGCGATCACCACCCTGCAACGCGCCGAAGCGCTCTGGCCCGGTTGCCCCCTCAGCTTTGTGGTGGGCAGTGACCTCACTGGCCAGATCCCCCGCTGGAAAGACGCAGCATCGCTGCTGCAACGCTGCCAGCTGGTGATCGTGCCCCGCCAAGGCTGGCCGATCCAGCACCAGGATCTCGATCAACTGCGCAACCTGGGCGGCCAGGTGGAGATCTTGCCGCTCACGATT
>Ga0180433_10004006_pt1 | contig 21026 bp, 20 predicted proteins | sample SS_ome_8_FD_132980 | JGI IMG/M metagenome (GOLD analysis project Ga0180433, IMG submission 132980) | Hypersaline lake sediment archaeal communities from the Salton Sea, California, USA - SS_1_D_1 metaG | ecosystem: Environmental > Aquatic > Non-marine Saline and Alkaline > Hypersaline >... | reverse complement strand
CCGTTCCTGCGTGCTCGGCTATGGCTGCCCTTCGAATCAGACCGGGGCGGCGGCCCTGGTGGGGGCCGGTGCGGCAACGGACACCGGGAAGGGGCGAGCGTGATATGCCTATGGCGAGCGAGGGGTCCATGCCGTTCGTGGTGATCCCCTCGGCTCCGCTCAGGACGAGAGGGATGTCCGTGCCGTTCGTGGTGAGCCTGTCGAACCATGAACGGCCCCTCGACAAGCTCAGGGCGAACGGCCGGTACAGGATGGAGTGATGGACCGGAAGCACTTCGAGGAACTGGTAGTCGAGGCTGTCGAGGGCCTGCCCGAGGAGTTTCAGGAGAGACTGGAGAATATCGTGCTCATGGTGGAGGACTGGCCCAGCCGGGAGCAGATGATCACTCTCGGCCTGGAGCATCGGGATGAACTGCTGGGGCTCTACGAGGGCGTACCGCTCACCGAGGGCGGCCGCCACCATGCCCTCCTGCCCGACACCATAACCATATTCCGCAGGCCTATCGAGAGCATATGTCGCACCGACGAGGAGGTAAGGAGGAGAATCGCGGAGACGGTGCTCCACGAGATAGCCCACTATTTCGGCATAAGCGACGCACGGCTGGACGAGATAGAGCTGGAGCAGGAGGATAGAGGCTGAGGCGTCTCGCCGCCGCAGCTATCGTGAAACGAGGGAGAGGTCTATGAAACGGGTGAAAGCAGGTATCATCAACGTCACGGGCTACATCGGGATGGAAACGGCCAGGCTCCTCCACCGCCATCCCCAGGTTGAGCTGGCCTCCGTCACCGGCAGGAGCGCCGCGGGACAGAAACTGTCGCAGTTCCTTCCCCATTTGGCTGGAATCGACCTGGACATCAGGACCGAGCTGGAGGAGGTGGAGATCGCCTTCTCCGCTTTGCCCCACAAGGAGGGCGTCGACACCATCGCCGCCGTTCTTGAGCGGGGGGTGAAGGTGATAGACGTCAGCGCCGACTTCAGGCTCGACGATGCCGGCGACTACGAGCGGTGGTACGACTTCACCCACTCCATGCCGCAGCTCCTTGGCGAAGCGGTCTACGGTCTGGTGGAACTGAACCGCGACCGCCTGCCTGCCGCCCGCCTGGTGGCCAACCCCGGCTGCTACCCTACCGGGGCCATCCTGGCGCTGGCGCCGGCGGTCAAGGAGGGCCTGATCGAGCCCGACATCATCGTGGACGCCAAGTCGGGCGTTTCGGGGGCGGGGCGCGGGTTGACCCTGCACACCCACTATGCGGAGGCGAACGAGAACGTGTCCGCCTATGCCCTTGGCGGACACCGCCACCTGCCCGAGGTGGTCCAGGAGCTGGCCAAGCTGAACCCGTCTCTTTCCCTGGCGGTGACCTTCGTCCCTCACCTGATACCCATGAGCCGTGGCATCCTCAGCACCTGCTATGCCCGGCTGGCCGCTTCGGGCAAGGGGATAGAGGAGGTACGGCGGCTGTACAGGGACTTCTACCACGGAGAGGCTTTCGTGAAGGTCGTCGACGCACCGCCGCAGACCAAGCAGACGTGGGGCAGCAACCTGTGCCTCATCTGCCCCGCCATCGATAGCAGGACGGGCCGGCTTATCGTCATTAGCTGCATCGACAACCTGGTGAAGGGCGGCGCGGGGCAGGCGGTGCAGAACATGAACGTCATGCTCGGTATGCCGGAGACGGTGGGGCTGGACGTGGTGGGGGTGTACCCCTGACCTCAGCTTGCCGCTCACGCCTGCGGCTGATATACTGAGATGAGCCGTGCCCCCATCGTCTAGCGGTCTAGGACGCCAGCCTTTCAAGCTGGAAATCAGCGGTTCAAATCCGCTTGGGGGCACCAACCCCCTCTTGTGCCAGGTCCACACAAAGCGACGGAAGCCATTTGACCTTCTGCGGATACCCGGCGTCGGGAAAAACATCTTGCTCTTGACAAAGTATGGTTGGGCGTTTACACTTAGGTTAATAACCTGCCAACAGTTTGCTAGTCCCCCACCTGCTCAACGAGGTAGGCATTCCCCAGGCGATGGATGATCAGACTCTAGTCAGGCAACACGTATGAACAAGGAGGTCATCCATGAGCTACACGGACAAAACACTCACGTGCTCGGATTGCGGTAAGGACTTCGTCTTCGACGCTGCCGAGCAGGAACTCTTCGCTTCCAGGGGCTACACCAATGAGCCAAGGCGTTGTACTCTGTGCCGCGCATCCAGAAGGGCGGAGCGCGGTGATACCGGCTACGGTGGAGGCTACCGGCAACAGAGGGAAATGCACCCCGCGGTGTGCGCCGCTTGCGGCAAGAACACCCAGGTGCCCTTCGAGCCACGGAACGGGCGACCGGTGTACTGTTCTGACTGCTTCTCCAAAGTGAGGCGGTAGAGACAGGCGCAATCGTCCCCTACCCCCCAAACACTTTGAGGGGTCAGGCTGAGGGTAACGGGCATTTGGGAATGATGCCCGGTTCCTCTCCCCAGGGCAACCCGCTACCTGCGTTTCAGGTATCCTTGCCTGTTGCGGCGCTTGAGCGCTTCCCGGAGGACTGCAACAGGGCGCAACCTCACCAACAGTCTCTTTCAGATACGGGCGCCTTTTCCGCTTGGGGCTCTCGGTGATTCGCCCGGTTGGTAGACAGGTGCAGCTCGATGCCCGCAATCCGGGCGATCATCCACAACGAACTTGACGGGAACATGCCCCTCAGTATTGTCGACCGGCCTCGACATACACCATGTGTCAAGCGTCTCGGCTGGACACATGAGCGTAGCTTGGCCTCAGGCGCTCGCGCTGGGTGAGCAGCTTCTTGCGCAGCCTCATGTTCCGAGGAGTTATCTCAAGCAACTCATCGTCACCTATGAAATCCAGGGCCTGCTCCAGGCTCAGCTTCCTGGGAGGGGTCAACTGAATGGCGATATCCGCAGTAGAGGACCGGGTATTGGTCCGCTTCTTCTCCTTGCATACGTTGACGGGGATGTCCTTTCCTCCGGAATTCAGCCCGACAATCATGCCTTCGTACACCAGTGTGCCCGGCTCGACGAAGGTGATACCTCGTCTTTGAGCATTGCTGATGCCATAGGTGATGGCCACACCATCCGCTGATGCCACCAGCACCCCGCTGCGAGCCGAAGCAATCTCACCGGCCCAGGGCTCATAGCCCAGAAACAGTGTGTTCATGACCCCGTCACCTCTGGTGGCGGTCAGGAAGGCATTGCGGAAACCAATGAGCCCCCTGGTAGTGATGTGAAACACCATGTGTGCGTTGCCCCGTCCGTCGCTACGCATGTCCACAAGCTGAGCATGCCGCTTGCTCAGGATCTCGGTGAGTATCCCTATGTATTCATCCCTGGTATCGACAACAAGGGACTCCACAGGCTCGAGAACCCTGCCGTCCACCGTCCTGGTGATCGCTTCCGGCCTGGACACCTGGAATTCGTAGCTCTCCCGCCGCATGGTCTCAATCAGTATGGCCAGGTGAAGCTCCCCTCTGCCAGCCACAAGGAGGACGTCCGAGTCCCCGGTATCCTGGACTCGGAGACTGAGGTTGGTGTTCAGTTCTCTGAACAGCCTTGCCCGCAGATGACGGGAGGTGCAGAACTGTCCCTCTCTGCCGGCGAATGGCGAGGTATTCACACCGAAGGTCATCTGCACAGTGGGTTCTCCTACCTGTATGCCAGGCAGGGCATCGGGTCGCTCCGGGCTGGCGATAGTATCTCCAATGCAGACCTTCTCCAGGCCGGTCACGGCTATGATGTCGCCGGCCGTGGCCTCTTCTACCTCGATGCGGTCCAGCCCCAGATGGGTGAATACCTGGGCGATTCTCTGCTGTGTGATGACCCCTTCCGGATTCACCGTGACCACATAGTCATGGGGAGCCACCTTTCCCCGGAGAATCCTGCCAATGGCGATCCTGCCGGTGTAACTGTCATAGTCCAGATTGGATACCAGCATCTGAAACGGCCCGGCCTCAACGGCGGGTGGCGGCACGTGTTGCAGTATGCATTCAAACAGGGGCACCATGTCCTTGCCTTCCGCCCCGGGGTCGGTTATGGCTACGCCGTCTCTGCCACTGGTATAGACTACCGGGAAATCAAGCTGGTCGGCACTGGTAGCCAGTTCCATGAAGAGGTCCTCGGTGAGGCTCACTACCTCCGCTATGCGGCGATGCTCCCTGTCTATCTTGCTGATGACAACAATGGGCTTCAACCCCCTCTTCAGAGCCTGACCCAACACGAACTTGGTCTGGGGCATTGGCCCTTCCACGGAATCCACCACCAGCAGACAGCCGTCAGCCATGTTCACCACCCGTTCCACCTCTCCGCCGAAATCGGCGTGCCCCGGGGTATCTATGATGTTGATTTTGACTCCCCGATACATGACCGCGGTGTTCTTGGCCAGGATCGTGATGCCTCTCTCACGTTCCAGAGGGCTCCAGTCCATTATGAATTGCCCTACCTCTTCACCGTCGCGGAAGACCTTGCTCTGTTTCAGCATGGCGTCAACCAGGCGGGTCTTCCCGTGGTCCACGTGGGCGATTATGGCTACGTTCCTTATATCACTACGACGAGTCTGCACCAATTCCACCTCTCAGCGCCAATGCCTCTGTTCGGCGAGCTTCTATCCTCTGCGTATTATTCTACCCCGACCTCGAGTGGCACACAAGAATGGGGCCCGGACAGCGGAGCGGGACTCCCCGGCCGCACCACCCTTGCCGCACGCGGGCCGCCGGCCCGTACCCGACAAAGCCATGGCGTTTGTGATGAAGTCCCATGTTCCAACCAGCGCGGCCTGGGGCCACTCATCTTTCCCCCGAGAACAGCAACATGGTGAAGTGAAGGCCTCCGCTGCAGTATGCCCGGTAGAGGAGAACCCGGAGCAGCACTGCGCAGGCGCGCCCGATAGCAGAGCATGGCGAAGGCCGGGCGAGGGAGTAGAGCGTGTTCAGACCGCACAGCTCGTTGAAAGGAAGCACCCCGAAGCCATACGCTGAGACAACAGTTGGACTCTGACCATCGGTGCCGCTACCTCCGGGGTAAGGGCAGAAGGCACCAAGTGCTGTCGGTGACGATCCTGATTGCCATGATTCCATCTCAACTAGTGATACCTGTCCCGGTAGCTCCTATCGTAGAGCAGGCGGTTATTCAGGATTGTCAGCAGCTCTCGGGCAGGAGGCTGCTGCTTCAGCTCCGTACCTATATCGGCAGTCAATCGTCTTACTATCAGGAGCAACAGGACAGCGATGTAGGTGAGCGAGATTACCAGAGGCTTTCCCCAAAGCCAGGAAAAGACAGGGACCAGGGCGAAGCCGATAAGTGACGCCAGTGGCACGCTCATCGTAGGGGTATCTTTGGCTCTACCCAGCTTATGCCACGCGACAGCCACAAGAGTTGGGACAACAGCCACCAGGATTGCCCACGGAAGATAGGAGGTCAGGACAAAGCCCGCTATTGTACCGCCGCTCACTGAGTTGCCCCGGCCGCCGGCGAACTTGAGCCAGACCGGCCACATCTGTCCAGCCAGAGCCGACAGCCCGGCCAGACATAGTATGCCGAGGTCGGCCTCCAGAAGATAATGCCCAACCACTATTGGCAGGACGCCTTTGGAGAAATCACCAAAGAAGCCGAGAGCACCCGCCCATACCCCTGCCGATTCGGCAAGGTTGGCGGTACCCACGCTCCGGCTGCCACGGTGTCGCAGGTTTATGCCTCTGAGGTGAGCGATACTCCAGACAAACGGGATGGAGCCGTACAGGTAGGCCGCCAGAACCAGTGCTATGTTAGTCCACATGTCCGCTGTCAGCGTAGAAAGAGACTCCTATCACTCCGGGCCCGCAGTGCACGCCGGCAACTGGGGCGAAATGATTGATGAAGATCTCAGCACAGTTGAAACGAGAGGATATCTGGTCCTTGAGCCAGTCTGCTTCATCGGGCACATTGGCATGGTCGATGCTGACATGTATCGGTTGCTCTCCGCTTATCCTCTCCTCCATGACGTCCAGCAACCACTCCAATGCCTTGTTCCTGCTCCTGACCCTGCCTACCGGCTCCACAACCCCGGTGGAGGTTGGTACTTCTATGATGGGCTTGATACAGAGTAGACTGCCCGCCCAGCAAGCCGCCTTGCCGACGCGCCCTCCCTTCTCCAGATACTTCATGGTATCCAGCGTGGCTATCATATTGACTCGCCCCTTCATGTCCTCTACTATCTTGATGACTTCGGGAAGAGACCTATTGTTGGCGGCGGCACGTGCCGCCGCCAACACCACAAACCCGTATGCCCCCACCGCTGTTCGAGAGTCGATCACTTCTACTGGTATCTCGGGACATGATTCTCTGGCTACTAGTGCCGACTTCAGTCCCATGCTGCTGAGCCCGGCAGTCACCAGAATGCAGGCTACGCTCTCTGCATCCTGAATCGCCTTCTGGTAGGCAACGGCAAAATCTTCGGGTGAGGGGGCTGACGTGGTAGGCAACTCCTTCGCCTGCTGGAGGAGAGTGTAGAACTCACCAGGGTTCAACTCTATGCCGTCTCGATAGACCCTGTCCCCGAAGGCTATTCTCTCCGGCACCAGTTCAATGCCGTATCTCTCAATCAGTTCACTGGGTAGACAGACTGCGCTGTCGGCCACTACCTTTACCTTCTTCACCTGAGACTATCTCCTTACCTGAAGCGCACGTACGACTTCCTGCCATGGCACCTGTCCATACCTGCACCATATCCATATCGGGTCTTGCTGACCTTACCCCATAGTAAGCAGGATTGGTGATTGGAGTCCGGCCGCTGCTTCAGCGTTCCCGTTTGGGGCAGCGCCTTGCAGACCTGCCTGGCTTGGGGGCACCAGACCGGTCTGGCACGGAAACGCAGAACCACTTTGAGGCAATCAAGATTCTGAGAACTAGCCTCTGGATGGCAGGACGACGGTGGCTTTGCCCGGGGTTGTCACCTCACCCTTCGCATTCTCGATGCGGATATCGCAGTCCACACAATGCTCGTCGCCCTCGACGTACTTGTTGGTGACCTTGCCCTTGCACCACCAGGTATCTCCTTCATGGGGCTCCGCCATCGTCTTCATCAATCGCGGGTAGTCGAAGCCCCGGTACTGGCACGAGAACTTCTTCAAAGTCCCTTCGTCTCCCATCCAATCAGTCACTAGCTGAATCAACCACTGCCGCTTCAGTGCTCCGTGGACAACCGGCTTCTCCACTCCTGAAGCAGCAGCAAAGGGGTCATCGTAATGAAGGGGGTTGAAGTCCCCCGAAGCACCCGCCCATTTGACCAGCATCTGGCTGGTAGCTACCTTGGCTAGAGGGGTTACCTCACTGTCGACCTCAACATCTTCCCAGTATAGTTGCTTGGCCATTTGTTCCTTCCTCCGAATAGCTGATGAGTTAGCGTTGAATCCCGGTCCCGCGTGCGATGGCTACCAAGTCACCATTCTGATTGGTGTACTTCGTCTCGGTGATTATGAAGGCCATCTTCCCCGTCTTTCCCTCGCGCTCAACGACCTCTTTGATCGACGAGGTGAAGGCTATGGTATCTCCAGCCCGAACCGGACAGAAGAACTCGTACTCTATGCCGGCGTCAACCGCCGCCGGATTGGTGTAGCCGGCCTTCTGCAGTGCAGCTCTGAGCTCCTCTCTTGCACTGGAAGCGGGCACACCGCTCTTCGGCCGGCTGAACCACGGAGAGCTGATGAAACCGGGGGGAGCTATGATGGAGCCATACTTTGAGCTCCTGGCATACTCCTCGTCCCAGTAGAGAGGATTGGGGTCACCCACGGCATCGGCAAACCGTCTGATGGGCTCCTTCTCCACCTCGAAAACCATGACATCTCCGGCTTTACCTACGAGTTTGGATACTTCCTCTGGTAGCATGCTTGCACCTCCTGAAAACCATTCGAATCGTATATGTTTGACAGCCTCCTGTCAACTTGAGCGGAGCCCCAAAAAGCATCAGCGTGCTATAATCGGAGCAACCTCTCCCATCGACCAGTGTCATTGAGACGGCTGCGGACAATGAACGAGCGTAGAGCGAAGAAGGTTGTGGTCACCATGCTCAAACACCTGAGGATGCTGGGCGTGGCCAGACGCATGTGGCTGAGGTGGAGGGCAATCCAGCCCTGGGGTGAGCCTCCTCGCCACAGGCGGGCGATGATAGCCTTCTACTCGCGGCTCGTTGGAGAAGGCGACCTGTGCTTTGACATCGGTGCGAACGTGGGAGACAGGACCGAGACCTTTGTCAGGCTCGGCGCTACTGTAGTGGCGGTTGAACCTCAGGACGTTTGTGTGCGACGGCTCAAGGAGAGGTACGGGAACAGCGGCAGTGTCAGGATAGTGCAGAAGGCGCTTGGCGAGAAGGAGGGACAGGCGGAGATGATGCTGAGCAACGCCCACGGGCTTTCGTCACTCAGCAGAGGGTGGATCGAGAGCGTCAAGGCAAGCGGGCGGCTCAGTCACTACCGTTGGGACAGGAGCGTGACGGTCCCGGTAACGACACTGGACAGGCTGATAGAGGAGTACGGCCAGCCGGTCTTCTGCAAGATCGATGTCGAAGGCTTTGAGTTCGAGGTCCTGAAGGGTTTGTCCCGGCCAATCAAGGTCATCTCCCTTGAGTACAGCCCGGAGTTCCTTGACCCGGCCATTCGTTCCGTCAGACGCCTTGCCAGCATGGGCATGCACTGGTTCAACTACTCCGTGGGGGAGTCGATGCGTCTGAGTCTGGAGGAATGGGTTGAAGCGGAGAGAATGTGTGACATCCTCGCAGACGTGTCGGACAGGACCATGTATGGCGATGTCTATGCCACCTGTGACGCCGGCTTCGCTCACTTTGCTCCTGATGGGTTTTCTGAGCAAAGGTGACATGGTGAGGCCACCCGCGCCCGCACAGACGTGGCACAGTCCGGTCTGATGAAAGACACATAGAAGCGTATCGCTCCCTCCTGCCTAACGTTGCGTCATAGCCCGCCTCTTGCCTGTATCGAGACTCGTTGACGATTCACCGCTGCAACGCTTATGATAGTGACGCGAGGGCAAAGGTGACATGCATTGAAAGCCGACAGGAGGATGACACCTCAATGGGTGCACTGACGGGGCCGTTCAATAGACCCCATCACATCTACAGGACTGAGGGCCTGGGGGGACTGCTCGGCCGTGTATATCGCTTGCTCGTGCGCCGCTGTTTCGAATACTCGACCTACTACCTGTATGCCAAGCCGGTACCTCGCGCCGAGGGACTGAGCGAAGCCCAGTCCACCGCCGGAGCCGACGGCATCATGCCGAGGCTGGTGTCTTCGAATGAGGAAGTGGACGAGCTGGAGGCTGAAGGATTCGAGTTTCGCTCACACGTTCCCAATGCCAGAGAGAGGTTGGACCAGGGCGCGGTGGCAACCTGCGTTTTCGTCGGGAACCAGCTTGCCCACATAGGCTGGGTTGCTTTCGACCAGCGGGCGCTGGACAGCCTGAATGAGCCGCCCTATAAGGTCGATTTCGCCAACAGGGAAGCGGTTGGAACCGGCGCCTGGACCAGTCCGAGGCACAGGGGGAAGGGGCTTGGCGAGCATGGTGCGTCCTTGTTTCATATGGTGGCGCGTGACAATGGAATCGAGGTCAGGCGGTACGCAATGCGCAAGGGCAACATCCCCTCCATCAAGGTCCAAGAGCGGGTGAGCGACCCTTGTGGTGAAGGCCGCTATTTCAGAGTGCTGTGGTGGAAGTCGTGGAGGGAAAGGCCGCTGCCCCCAGAGCGCAGGTAGTTCCCCCCCAGCGGTGTCTTCGCTTCAGGGCCTGCCCTGTCCATCTTCCCGGCCGCGCCGCCGTTTGGCTGAACTGGCACCAGATGGTTTCACCGCGCCGAGGTCTTATGCTACAATCGTGTCGAACCCGACACGCTTGCTCTTGACCCGGTGATTGCATTCGGTGTAGCGGAGTCTGCGCGCATGGAAGAGCACGACCAGCAAGAGACCGTCTGGCGGGACTACTATGCCATGCTGGGCATCGCCGCCGACGCCGATTCGGAGGCGGTGAAGGCCGCCTACGCTGCCCTCATCAAGCAGTACCACTTTGAAGAGGGCGCCAGCGATATGGTGGTGGAACGTGTCAAACTTCTTGACGAGGCCTACCAGTGCCTGCTGGACCCGAAGATGCGGACCAGCTACGACCGGGTCTACTGGGCGAGACGGCGGAAGGGGCCCAAGGCCCTGCTCAAGTTCTCGCTGTCGCAGGTCATGCTCGTCTGTCCGGACTGTGATGCGCACCACCTGTATGATTTCAATCGGTCCACCAAGAAGCTGCGCTGCCCGCACTGCGGGGCAACCTTCATCAGCCGCGCCGGCAAGCTGAAGGCGATAAGCGGCAGCCGCACCGGGTTCCGATGGTACTTCTCCATCACCATTACGGGTCTGTACGACGGAAAGGACCAGCAGGTGGACTTCGACGTCGACTTCAAGATAAACCTCTCCGAGCTACAGGTTGGAGACAACGTTGTGCTGACGTACCTGGGGCCGGAGTTCGCCATCATTCAGAACCTCACCACGAGCCACTACTGGCGGCTGGTGAGCCCGAGCACGACGCGGTAGCGCCCCCTGCGACGCAGCCCACAGCAGCGCGCCCCCCGGATATGTTTGCGGCGTTCGTCGTGTGTACCTGATAGTCCACTCGGTGATGAAGGAGGGGTGTCGTCTCGTGGCCTTCGTGGTGGCGGACGCCGGGGCCTGGCGCGGCGCGTTGTGCCGCAGGTGCTCGGGTTGCCTGTCGGTTGCCGGAGTCAGAAAAAGAGGAGCCGGCTGCTTCAGTGGGTGAAGCCGGGCTCCTCAGAGGTGTTGACGTGATGCGTTCGCCGGGTATCCGGCTGGGGCGCGCATACGAGAGTGGGCTATGACGTCCTGGGGTCCTCGAACAGCGAGGGCAGGCCTTCGGAGATCTCGTCCATCTCTGCAAGCCGTATCTGCGCTTCCTTTTGCCTCTTCTCTATGGTTGAACTCGAGCCCGCCGCACTCCGATACAGGTCCTTCAGCCTTTCCACGCTGTTGAGCTTGGAGAACAGCAGGGTGACGGCGACTTCGCGGCCTGGCCTGGGGTAGTCGCCGCTTCTGATTACCGCGTCCTCCGCCATCTCCCGCATGATGCTCCCCAGCTCGCGTACCAGGGCTACATTCATCTCCTCGGATGGCGCGGAGAGCATGTAGAGGGCCTTTCCCGCATCTTTGGGGTTGACCGCCACCGAAAGCTCGGCCACGGCCTGGTCCACCGCCTCCAGTCCTCTCTGAGTCTCCCTGCCCTTCTTCCTGAAGTTCCGCAATCCGCGGAAGGGCCACCAGCGAAACGTGGGCAGATTCGCTTTGCCCATGCCTATAGCCGTCCACCCCTCCAGGGTCTGCATTATGTCGCCCGTATCGACGGTCTTCGCTCCAATATGGCTTCGCTTCATTTCCTCGCCGGCACAGAGCAGGTCGAGGAACGGTGATACGATGTTCTGATTGATCTTCTCCATGTTGGTCACCACGTTGGCGTCTCTCTTGATGAACCGCTCATTGTCGACGAGAATCACTGCGTCGGAGACGGCGTAGGTGGACTTGAGACAGGTCGCCACGTTGTAGACGGCTCTTTCCTCCGTGGCTTCCTCGTGCAGGAAGGGAAGGATGGAGAGGCAGTAGACCGCTTTGTTGGGATAGCGCTCCTTCAGCGTCTGGGCGAAGATTGGCATTGCCCCGGAGCCGGTGCCGCCGGCGGCTCCGGCAATAAGCAGGAAGGCCGCCGTCTCGTAGAACCGTTCTCCGGTTCTCACCGCGTCAATCACCTTGTAGCTATCCGCACGCGCCACGGCGGCGCCGACCTCGTTTATCTTGCCGACTCCGTGACCGCCGGTCTTTCTGCCGCCGATGAGGATTCGGTGCGAGAAATCCTCCTTGATGGTGTGCAGCCCTGCCAGGTCGGCCTGGTCCGTGTTCACTGCATATACACCGGGGACCACGTCTATGCCGCGAGCAGACCTCGCCTTCCTGTTCAGTCTGGCGAATTCGTCAGCCAGCCTGCCTCCGCATTGTCCCATTCCGACGACGACCAGTCTCATGCTGCACCTCCATCTGTGCTGGACTACTTCTCAACCGGCGAATAGCGTTGACTCGTTCTTGCTGTGTCAGATGCCGTGGCTATGGTAAGTCGGCTGCTCGTCGGCTGTCAAGGTGTTTGCACGCCCTGAGGCAATACTTATGTCAACCAACACGCCGTCGGGCCCCACGTCTCGACATGGACCTGCCTCAGCCGCTGAAAGTGGTTCTGGAAAGCGCCTGAACTGATGGTGTCAGTCGTCATTATGAGGGCATCTTCCCTGTCGTTGTAGTAGCTTTTGCGTACCCCTACCCTGGTGAAGCCGTACTTCTCGTAGAGGCTCTGAGCCGGTACGTTGGAGGCGCGCACCTCCAGAGTGACGATGGTGGCATTGAGCGTCTGCGCCAGTTCGATTGCCGAGATCAACAGCAGCTCTCCCAGCCCCTGCCTGCGGTATGCCGGGCGGACGCCTATTGTGCTGATATGAGCCTCATCTGCCATGGTCCAGAAACCGACCATGCCCAGGATTCGCTCCTGGGTCGTGGGTTCCGGCTTTCTGTCAGCGAAGAAGAAGCGTCTGAGTCGCTCCGGGAATCGGTCAACAGACCTGGAGCCAGTATCGTTGCTCACGCCTTCAAGCTCAGTGACGCGGGTGCCGTTCTCCAGGACGACAAGGTAGTGAGACAGGCGATTCGAAACCAGCTCCCTCCTGAATGACAACGTGGGCCACTGAGTAGGGAAGCATACCCTGTCTATGTCATTGACCTGTGGCAGGTCGCCGATACACATCGGCCTCACCAGGTATCGCAAGCCATACTCCTACGGATTATCCTCAAGGCGATTGGACCAGCGCCAACGCCAGCCTTTGTGGAACAGACTAACTGTTCTCCAGCATCTTGGCGATGTCAACCTTGCCGAAGCGTTCCCACTCGCTGTAGATGCAGCCGCAGTACTTCTGATGATACAGGTCCATCTCCCGTGAGAGACGCTGGCTCTCTCTGAATCCGGTTCTGAAGTCCTCGTAGTGGAACTCGATTCCTGTCTCCCTGGCCACTGCTTCGCCGGTCTGCCGCAGCAGCTCATGCTTCTGATACGGGCTGATGAGCAGGGTTGTAGTGAAGAGCGCGAAGCCGTTTTCACTGGCGACCGTGGCGGTCCTGTCAAGGCGCATGCGGAAGCAGTCGCCGCACCGCTCGCCCTCGTGCCCCACTACCGCGCGGAAGTAGTCGAGCATATCGTAGCCGTCGGCGACCAGCAGGGGCAGGTCTACTGCCTCAGCGAAAGCCCGCATTGACTCGAGGCGATGGCGATGCTCGGTGAAAGGATGGATGTTGGGGTTGTACCAGAAGGCGGTCACGTCGAACCCCTCCTCCCTGAGCCGGTTGACTGTGTAGGTGGCGCAGGGAGCGCAGCAGGCATGAAGCAGTGTTCTTCCCATTCCGTCCCCCAGGCCTCACCGGGTCACGGGAGCGCTGCCCGCCGTGCCCGGCCGGAGATGTCCCAACGCGCCCGGACGCTTCTAGTAGATGACCTCTTCCTCCTGCAACCGGGCTATCTCCTCGTCGGACATCTTCAGCAGCTCTTTGAAAACGTAGTCGTTGTGTTCCCCGAGTGCAGGAGGTCGCTGGTAGTTGCCGTCTGGTACGTCGCTCAGTCTCCACGGCATACCGGCCAGACGCAGGTTGCCTTCCCCGGGGTAGTCCATGTCCTTGAAGAAGCCTCTTGCGTTGAGGTGGCGGTCTCGTACGCCCTGCGCAACGTTGACGGTGGCTACCGCCATTACTCCGGCTCTCTGCAGTTTCTCTGTCGCCTCGTGGTGAGTGTGATTCCTCGTCCATTCCTGAACCAGCCGGTCCAGTTCGTCCTGGTTCCTGCGCCGGTTGACGCCGTCACGGAACCGTGCGTCTGCGGTCCATTCGGGGTTTCCGATGGCGTCACAGAACGCCCTCCAATCGTCGTCGCCCGAGACAGCGATGGTGACCCACTCATCATCGCCGCGGCAGCGGTAGCAGCCGTGCGGGGCCATAGTGCTATCGTGGTTGCCCTGGGGCCCCCGTACCCTGCCGTTCATGGTATAGTCGATAACGGCCTCAGGGATGACCGCGGTTACCACCTGGCTCATCGAGAGGTCTATGTACTGTCCATGCCCTGTGCGCGAGCGATGGTACAGGGCGGCGAGAATGGCGAATGTGCCATGGTCGGCCGCCAGTATGTCGGCAAACCCTCGGGTGCACATCGGCGAGGGCTCACCACCGGGATAGCCGTTGAGAGACAGCAAGCCGCCAAAGGACTCCACGATCCCGGCGAAGGCGGGGAGCTCCTTGTACGGGCCGGTCCTTCCGAACCCCGACCCCGAGTACATGATGATGTCCGGCTTGATCTTGACCAGGTCGGCGTAGCCCATTCCCCACCGGTCCATCACTGCCCCGCCGAAGTTCTCCGCCACGACGTCGCTCACGGCGATGAGTTCCTTGGCCAGCTCCCTGGCCTTGGGGAGGGTCATATTGAGGGTGCACGCTTTCTTGCCGTAGTTGAGGCAGGCGAACTCGGCGGTGATGGTCGAGTTCGGGTTGCGGCCGGGACGCCAGGAAACCCGTGTGCCGTCGGGACGCAGGTTGCTCTCAATCTTGATGACATCCGCCCCCATAACACCCAACCACTGGGTTATGTGCGCGCCAGCCCAGATGGCGGTGAAATCTGTTACTCTAATGCCTTCTAACGGAAGCTTATCCAAGCCTTTCTTACCTCCTGATATTCTTGCCGGCAGCTAGATTGCCCCGTCCGCCCTCAGCCTGCCCAGGTCTTCCCTGGTGTAGCCAAGCCGTGAGCAGTAGACCTCCTCGTTGTGCTCGCCCAGGAGGGGAGCGGGGCGTCCTATGTTCCACGGGGTCCTGGACAGTATGTAAGGGGCACCGGGTAAGGTGACTTGGCCTGCCTCTCTATGGTCGACCTCTTCGAAGTAGTCTCGAGCAGCCATGAGCTTCGAATGGACCACGTCCTCCACCGTGTTGAGCGGCCGGCAGGGAACACGCCTTGCGTCAGCGGCGTCGGCAACCTCTTCCCTGGTCCGTTCCATGGTCCACTCTTCGATGAGGGCCTTCACCGCATCCCAGTTCTCTCGCCGCGAGACGCGGTCCTGGAAAAGCTCGGTAAACGCCCACTCGGGGTTGCCCATAGCATCGATCCAACCGTCCCACATCCTGTCCTGGCCGCAGGCGAGATAGACCAGCCCATCACTGCAGCGGTATATGTCCGACGTTGTCAGTCCGGGCATACTGCCTTTTGGCCTTGTCCATTCTATGCCTTCCATGGTGTGGACGGCGAACTCGCGGCGCATTATCGAGGCCAGGGCTTCCTGCTCAGATACGTCAACGTGCTGGCCTTCGCCCGCCAGGTCACCGGCGAAGACAGCGGACATGGTGGCAATGGAGGCGGTGAGTCCAGCCGTCAGGTCGCCAAGGTGCAGCGGTCCCTTCAGGGGCGGCTGCTGCTCGGCGTCGTCCACACCGTCGGAGGGGTTGACAAAGGCCAGTCCACTGGAGTGAAAGACGTTGAGGTCGCATGCCGTGTAGTCACGATACGGCCCGCTCTGCCCGAAAGGGGTAATAGAGGTCATGACCAGTCTGGGATTGAGGCTCCTGAGCTTCTCCCAGCCCAACCCCAGCTCTTCAACGTCGGCCAGCGGCTGGTTCTCCACGACTACGTCCGCCCACTTCACCAGCTCCTGGAAAACACCTGCGCCTCTCGCGTTTCTGACGTTGAGAGTCACTCCCAGCTTGTTGGTGTTCAGATACAGAAACAGGCCGCTCTTCTCAGGATGCGGTATGTCGTCGGGGAATGGCCCATAACTCCTTGCCCTGTCGCCCACCCCGGGCTTCTCAACCTTGACCACTTCGGCTCCCAGGTCGGCGAGTAGCTTGCCGCAGTAGGGGCCGGAAACAAACTCACTCCATTCAACAACCTTCAAACCATCAAGCGCTTTAGAACTCATGCAGACGTTTCAGACTCCTTTCCTATCTGAATTATATTGCACGGGCGTACGTTCGGTCAATTTGCCAGGCGTGTGCGCATGCCCCGAAGCGTGTCGGCAGCGAGATGTGGAGCGTGTGCTTGCGGGCGCACGCTGTTGTAGCGCCCCTGGACTCCGACCAGTCGCATGTGATATAGTGGCTTGACATCAGCGTGCTGGGCCAGCGGGGCACGCGGGCAGGAGGTGAGCTTAGTGTCGGTCGGTCTTCGCAAGGTGCTTGGGGTGGCGGAGGAAGCACAGGTGGACCCGGGACTCATCGAGGAGTTCCTCGCTCGAAACCCCTCTCTCGATGGGGACATCCGAGAGAGGCTTCTGTCGTGGAAAGGTGAACTGGAGTTCTGGGGGAAATGGGATGGGTTCATGATCACCAAGTATGGTCGTCCATACATGGAGGGAGCTCTCTACCAGGACCTGAAGGCGAAGACACAGCAACTGATTGACCCTCGAGAAGGTGACGTGTGGCTTGACGCGGGGTGCGGACAGCTAGCCATGACCGAGCTCATCTGGCGGAAATCGGGAGGGAAGGTAAAAGGTATCTGGGCGGCCGACATCTTCCTCGCCGGCGCAATGACGAAGCTCGGTCAATTCAACGACGGTCCCCCGATCAAGCTTATCTACGCCGACCTGCAGCAGCCACTGGCTTTTCCGGACAATTTCTTCGACGGGATTATCGGGAATCACGTTCTCACCTTCCTCCTTGAGTTTGAAGGTCGGCGAGGCAGTGAGGCCCTCGAAGGAGTCCTTCAGGAGATGTTCCGGTTATTGAAGCCGGGCGGCCATTTCGTCTGGAGCATACCGAGAGAGAACGTGAGCAACGTGACGGGGTTGCTGTTGTTGCTGAAGCACATCGTGAATCCGGTGCGCTGGGTCAGGTATCGGGTCCCCGTTCCAGTGGCGGCTTACAAGATATTCAAGTACACGCGGCAAATCGAGAGGAAGGGCGAGCGAGGGACCTACCTGCTGTTGCCCAAGGAAGAATGCGAGCGAATACTGGCCTCGGTCGGTTTCGTGGACCCCGAGTGGAGAACTGCGTTCGCCCACCAGTGTTGGGTCAACAGGGTCTACAAGCCTGACATTGCCTGAGGCCTTCCGTCAGCGGTCACCTAGTAGATGACCTGCTCCTCCTCCAGGCGAGCGATCTCTTCGTCGGACAGCTTGAGCAACTCCCTGAAGACATAGTCATTGTCCTGGCCGAGAAGGGGAGCATGGCTGTAGGCACCCGGCGGCACATTGCTCAGTTTCCACGGCAGACCGGCCAGACGAAGGGCGCCCACTCCCGGATGGTCGATGTCCACGAAGAAGCCTCTATGAGCCAGGTGTGCGTCTTCCACCACCTCCTCCACCTTGGAGGACGGGCCCGCTATCACTCCCGCCTTCTGTAACGTCTCGGCCACCTGGCGGTGGTCCTGTTCCCTGGTCCACTCCTGTATGTGACGGTCCAGTTCCTCGCGATTCTCCAACCTGCGCAGCCCGCTGTGGAACCTCTCGTCTTTGGCCCACTCGGGATTGCCCATGGCGCCACACAAGGCATCCCACTCTTCGTCGGTGGACACCGCAATGGCTACCCACTCGTCGTCGCCGCGACACCGGTAGCAGCCGTGGGGAGCCATCAGCCTGTCGCCGTTTCCCCGCGGTGCGTCCACCGTGCCGTTCATGGTGTACTGCATAATGGACTCCGGGAGCAGACTGGCCATTACCTCGGTCATTGAGAGGTCTATGTACTGTCCCTGCCCCGTCCTCGACCGGTGGTAGAGCGCCGCCAGAATGGCGAATACGCCGTGCTCGGCCGCCGCCAGGTCGCTGTAGCCGCGGGTGGCCATGGGAAGCGGTTCTCCATCGGGGTACGCATTCGCCGCGCAAATGCCGCTGAAGGCCTCAATGATGCCGGCGAAAGCGGGCCGCTCTCTGTCGGGTCCGGTTCTGCCGAAGCCCGAACCGGCGTACATGATTATGTCGGGCTTCACCTTCTTCAGTTCTGAATACCCCAGTCCCCAGCGGTCCATGACCGGACCGCCGAAGTTCTCCGCGACTATGTCGCTCATCTTGATCAGCTCCTTGGCAAGCTCTCTTGCCTTGGGGTTGGTCATGTTGAGGACGCAGCCCTTCTTGCCGTAATTCAGTACGGCAAACACCGCGCTCATGGGACACTCATCTGACATGCCCCTGAATACCTGCCGCGTCAGGTCTGGGCGCAGGTTGCTCTCAATCTTGATGACCTCGGCACCCATTACTCCCAGCCACTGGGTAATGTGGGAACCGGCCCAAACAGCGGTAAAATCCGCAACTCTAATGCCGTCCAACGGAAGCTTATCCAAGCCTTGCTCACCTCCACTATGTTCTTGGGGGGCTCTAGATGACCCCTGCTGCTCTCAATCTCACCAGGTCTTGCTTGGTGTAGCCAAGCCGCCCGCAGTAGACCTCTTCATTGTGCTCGCCAAGCAGGGGGGCGGGGCGTTGCACACTCCACGGGGTCTCGGACAGCTTGAAAGGTGCCCCGGGGAATACGACGTTACCCGCCTCCTTGTGGCCGACCTCGGCGAAGAAGTCTCGCTCCGCCAGTAGCTCCGACTCAACCAGTTGCTTGGCGCTGTTTACCGGCTTGCACGGTATGCGCCTCGCTTCGGTGGCGCGGAGCACCTCCTCCACCGTGTGTTCCTTGGTGAACTCCTCGATCATAACCTTGGCTGCGTCCCAGTTCTCTCGCCGTGTCGCGATGTCGAGGAACAGCTCGTTATAGGCCCACTCGGGGTTGCCCATGAACTCGACCCAGGACTCCCACGTTCTATCGTGAAAGCAGATGAGATAGACGCGGCCGTCGCTGCACTGATAGATGTCCGACGCCATGCCCGGCTGGCTCCCTTTCAGCCTGGTCCATCCCATGCCCTCCACGGCGTAGACTGCAAGCTCGCGACGCGCTATTGAGGCCAGTGCTTCCTGCTCCGAGAGGTCCACGTGCTGTCCCTGGCCGGTCGTTTGCTGGGCAAACACGGCAGACATTGTGCCTATGGCCGCGCTGAGGCCGGCCAGAAGCCCAGCCTGGTGCTCCGGTCCCTGCAGGGGCGGCTTCGCTTCAGTATCATCCACGCCGTCGGATGGGTTGACGAAGGCTATGCCGCTTGTATGGAAGGTAGTCAGATTGCAGGACTTGTTGTCTCGATTGGGCCCTGTCTGTCCGAATGGAGCAATGGATGTCATAACCAGCCGGGGACTGACATTCTTCAGGTGCTCATAGTCCAGCTCCAGCTCTTCAAGGTAGCGTGGCGGGTTGTTCTGCACCAGTACGTCTGCCTGCTTTATGAGTCCCTTGAGCACCTCCGCCCCGCTCGCGCAGCCGACGTTGAGCGTAACCCCCAGCTTGTTGGTATTGAGATAGAGAAACAGGCCGCTCTTCTCCGGGTGGGGAATCCCTTTGGGAAAAGGTCCGTATCCCCTGGCCCGGTCGCCAAGGCTGGGCCTCTCCACCTTGACCACGTCGGCCCCCAGGTCGGCAAGAAGCTTGCCGCAATACGGCCCCGACACGAATTCACTCCACTCGATTACCTTCAACCCAGAAAGCGCCTGCAAACTCATACTAGCTCTCCCATTCCTTCTTTCATAAACCTGGCCTGCCCCGCCGCCAGGCCGAGGACCAATGCGCCGCACCCCATCATATGACCTGCTCCTCCTGCAAACGGGCTATCTCTTCCGCGGACATGCTCAGCAGTTCTCCGAAGACGTAGCCGTTGTGCTCGCCGAGTTCCGGGGCATGCTCGTAGTTCCCCGGTGGGACATCGCTGAGCTTCCACGGGAGGGCAGCCAGACACCATGTGCCCAATCCCGGGTGGTCAACGTCGAGGTGGAAGCCTCTCTCCCTGAGGTGGGGGTCCTGGATCACCTCCTCCACCCTCAGAGAGGGACCCGCCATCACTCCAGCTCGCTGCAGCATCTCGGCGACCTCATAGTGAGAATGACCCCTCGTCCAGTCCGCAATCAGGGTGTCCAGCTCGTCTCGGTTCTTCCAGCGGTTCAGCCCATCGCGGAACCGTTCATCACCGGTCCACCCGGGGTTGCCCATGGCGTTACAGAAGGCTCTCCACTCCTCATCACTGGAGACTGCGATGGCGACCCACTCGTCGTCTCCACGACACCGGTAGCAGCCGTGAGGAGCCATAGCGCCGTCGCGGTTCCCCTGACAGTCCTGTACTCTGCCGTTCATGGTGTAGTCCATAATCGGCTCAAACAGCAGTGAAGACACAACCTCAGTCATGGAGAGGTCTATGTACTGGCCCTCACCGGTTTCTTCGCGATGGTGCAACGCCGCCAGGATGGCCAGGGCCCCGTGCTCCGCCGATGTTACGTCGGCATAGCCGAAGGTTGCCATAGGCCTCGGGTCACCGCCGGGGTATCCGTTCAAACGGCACAGGCCGGCGAAGGCCTCCGTGATGCCAGCAAAGGCGGGGAACTCCCTGTAAGGTCCCGTTCTGCCGAAGCCCGAGCCGGCGTACATTATGATGTCGGGCTTGAGCCTGGCCAGCTCGGCGTATCCCAGTCCCCAGCGGTCCATCACTGCCCCGCCGAAGTTCTCGACGACGACATCGCTGATTCCGACTAGCTCCCTGACCAGCTCCTTCGCCCTGGGCTGGGTCATGTTGAGGGTGCAGCCTTTCTTCCCGTAGTTGAACTCGGCGAACTCCGAGTTGATGGTGTGACCCGTCGACTGGAGGTTCCAGTAGGCGCGTATCATGTCCGGACGGAACCTGCTCTCGATCTTGATGACCTCAGCGCCCATGACCGCGAGCCACTGGGTGACGTGGGGCCCGGCCCACACAGCGGTGAAATCGACAACGCGAATGCCCTGTAGCGGAAGCTTGTGCACCGTGTTCTGCGTACCTCCTCCTGTGCTCATGAGCTGCTAGATGACTCCTTGAGCCCGCATTACCGTCAAGTCCTCCCTGGTGAAGCCGAGGCGCCCGCAGTAGACCTCCTCGTT
>Ga0180433_10004005_pt1 | contig 21026 bp, 18 predicted proteins | sample SS_ome_8_FD_132980 | JGI IMG/M metagenome (GOLD analysis project Ga0180433, IMG submission 132980) | Hypersaline lake sediment archaeal communities from the Salton Sea, California, USA - SS_1_D_1 metaG | ecosystem: Environmental > Aquatic > Non-marine Saline and Alkaline > Hypersaline >... | reverse complement strand
GTTGATTCCTTTAAAAAGCTGCTGAGTGATCATAATGGTTATCCGGATTCCATCTGCCGGCATGTTGATGAAGAAGACCCTCCTCAATTGCATCGTATAACCCGCGCTTCGATGATTTCTGTACCCGGCGAGCAAAAACTATATGTCACCAACGGTCAACCCTGTGAGAATGAATATTATGAGTATGAAATCTAATGCTCCATTACCATCTATTGAGATCAATGCCAAAAACAGGCGATGCTTGCAGGAAGACCATTTAGTAATGATGAAGGTCTACTATCTGCATCATAAAAGGTCAAGAGGAGCGCTTGAGATGAAATCTTTTTTACATCACTGCGTCAATAACTGCTATCGCGATCTCGGCGACAGTTGGTGGGAGTTCTGCTAGACAGCTATTCATTGGCCAGTGGCCATTAAGGATTGGGTGAGCATAAGCTCGATGATAACGTCACGCTGGTTTAGAAATCACAAGTCACTGGCTCTAATCAATAAAACCATTAGCATAAGGATCAACGCGGGCCAAGAGGAATAGAATGCGAGACGTTTTTATCAAAGGTATTGGCATTACCAAATGGGGTTATTACGAAGATAAGAGTTGTCATGATTTTGGAGCGGAGGCAATCATCTTAGCTTTAAGAGATGCGGAGATGAGCTGGCACGACATACAGGCCGTCTTTTGTGGGAGCGTCTACCAGGGAACGGGCTCCGGTCACCAAACTATCAAACAGGTAGGTCTGACAGGAATTCCCATTGTGAACGTTGAGAATGCATGTTCCAGCGGATCCTCAGCGTTTCGTCTCGCTTATCAATCTGTAGCTGCGGATCTATACGATGTTGTTCTTGCTTTTGGTATGGAAAAGATGCCGCGCGGCCCAATCCCAAGCACAGCGTTCCGCGATTGGGAACTAAGACTAGGCTTCAATTTGCAGCCTGCCAACTATGCCCTCATGACCCAAACCTATATGCAGAAAACAGGTATCACGGTGGAGGATTTTTCTCTAGTTACGGTGAAAAATCGCAAATATGGCGCATTAAATCCAAACGCACGCTTTCAACAACCAGTTCTCTTAGAAGAAATCCTACATTCCAGAAGTGTATCTCATCCACTACGTTTGCTGCACTGCTGTCCGCTGGCGGATGGCGCTGCGGCATTTGTGCTTTCTAACAAGAAGAAGGCTGGAAACAAAAATACCTCAGTCAAGATAGCCTGTTCGGTACTCACTTCTGGAGTTTACGGCGAAGAATATCCGCCAGCCGGGATGATAGCAAGCTTAAAGTATCCGGCAAATTACAGCCTAACGCAGCTAGCGGCAAAACAGGCCTATGAGATCAGCGGTTTCGGGCCTGAAGACATTGACGTGGCGCAGGTTTACGACCCCGTAGCTCCGTCAGAATTGTGGGAAATTGAAGAGCTTGGCTTTTGCGAGGAAGGAGAAGCCGCACGTCTTTTGAGACAGGGAGTATTTGATTTAGATGGTAAGCTGCCAGTAAATACCGATGGCGGGCTGCTAGCCAGGGGTCATCCATTGGGCGCGACTGCGTGCGGACAAATATACGAATTGGTTCTTCAGCTTAGAGGGCATGCTGGATCTCGACAGGTGAACGCGGCTGAAATCGGTCTGGCCCACGCCATGGGTGCGGGGCCAAATAGCTCGCTGACCATATTGACGAGCTGACCTAAAACAGGGTATCGGACATCGACATTAAGGAGACGCAGATTAAAAGCCGCATGAGCTGTTGAACAGATAAAATGAGGAACATGTCAGGAGCAAATCGAGATACATGAGAATAGGACCATGCTGAAAAGAAGCACTGGATGCAAAACCATTTGGCGAATATGTTTACAAATAACATATCGCTGAGGAAGAAACGCTTTCTCTCAAAACATCCGGATTAGACAAAAATTCAGAAGCACAATAGGTCGGAAGGCTTGACGAAGTGCGAAAGAAGCGAGAAAATGAAAAAAAGGGGGTTCTCCTCGAACAGATGGGGGAGCTGTGGAAAGTGATGAGAATGTACCCCTTCAACTATTGAGGATTCAAGAGCGTACGCAAGTCTTGAAGAAATCGCTCGAATATTAGGAGACTCATGTGATGAATGCCAGTCAGTATGTAGGAACCTTCAATCAGCGAAGTTCGTGTTTTATTACCCATGCTTTTGTCATCTTCAAGATGTCCCAAACTAAAGAAGTGGAGACAAATGCAGATGGATGAGATGAAAAGAAAACCGAGAGTATTGATTGCTAAGGTTGGTTTAGATGGCCATGACAGAGGTGCTAAAATTATCGCCAGAGCACTTCGGGATGCTGGCATGGATGTTATCTATACTGGACTTCGACAGACGGTCGAGATGACGGTCAATGCGGCCATACAGGAGGATGTTGACGTCATTGGTGTGAGTATTCTCTCCGGTGCACATTTAACATTGCTTCCTGATTTAAGAACCATGTTGATCGAGAAAGGGGCAAAGGATATCTCCACCATAGCGGGTGGTATCATACCCGACAAAGATATTCCTGTCTTGAAGGCCCAAGGGATTGATAAGGTTTTTCAACCGGGGACTGCTCTTAGAGAAATAGTGGATTATGTTCAGAGCAAACAACGCTGAAAAACGGCAATTACCTAATCAACGACCATCATGGGGAAATAGTTTTGATAGACTTTGTAGCGCTACATACAGGAAAGCATATCGCTAATCGTGTATTGCAAAGTAATTCTTCAAGCTATGGGCGGGTTAAAGCACTGCGACTTCTTTTAAGAATAATTGTGACGGTCACAGGAAAAGAATATTCGATTTTATAAGCGGATGGCTCAGAAACAGTGTTGCTCCTGAGTTTCGATTGATACACATTGAGTAGCGGTATATCCATCGGTCTAGAAAAATTGAAAACTTGTTTCACATGTTGGAGTGGTAGCCTTATCAATTTTCTATCTAGCGACTGATGTTTTTTTGGTGAAGTAGCTCACAGGGGAGAAATTGTATGTCATCAAAGTATGATTTATTGTTGTGTGGCGGCCAAGTAATTGATCCCGCGCAGAATATTCATGGTTATTACGATGTTGCAATGAGTGGTGACAAAGTAACCCTTGTCGCAGAGAACATTCCGCATGATCATGCAAAGAAAACCAAAGATGTTACCGGTAAGTTAGTTGTCCCAGGATTAGTAGACTTGCATGGGCATTTTTTTTACAAGGTTATCCCTTGGAATATTGCCCCGGACAAGGTATGCGTATCGAATGGGGTAACCACCGCCGTAGACGGGGGTTCTAGCGGCCACGCCAATTTTCCTGCGTTTCGAGATTTCATCGTCCACCGAAGCAACACTAACCTCTATTGCTTTCTGAATATCTGTTCACTGGGTCTTACATCTTTGCCTTACCAAGGAGAGCTATTTAACCTCAGTATGATTGAAGTTGATAAGACAGTAGAGTGTATCCAAGAAAACCGTGAAATAATTCTAGGAGTCAAGGTGAGAGTGGATTGGACTGCCACCGGCACCAGGAATACCACTTTGAAAGTCTTGGAAATGGCGCTTTTAGCTGCGGAGAAGACGCAGACTAAGGTCATGGTTCATATTGCTGGCTGCCCCATTCCATATCGGGAGGTCCTCGATCGCTTACGGCCAGGGGATATTGTCAGCCACGTATTCAACGGGCGGGGAAATAACATCCTTGATTGGAATCACCATGTTATACCTGAAGTGTGGGAAGCCGCAGAGCGAGGGATTTTTTTCGATGTTGCCCACGCGGGGGTACACATAGACTACAATGTCGCTCGCGCATCCATCGAACATGGGTTCATGCCCCACACTCTCAGTACCGACATTTGTGAAGGCGCCACGTTCGGTATTGCGAAAGCACCTACATTGCTCGAGGTTATGTCTGCGTTTCTCGCCCTCGGACTGCCCATCGACAAAGTCATAGAGTGCAGCACTACCAATCCTGCCTCAATAATAGGGAAGTCCGAAGAGATAGGCTGCTTAAGCCCCGGCGCTACCGGTGATGCTGCTGTTATAGAGCTGTGCAAAAGCAATTACTTCTTTAAGGATCCATATGGCAATACTCTTGAGGCCAAGCAAATGCTGACACCAGTATTAACTATCTCTAAAGGTCAAATACAGCAGGCGTCAAGCAGTGTTATCGTATGAGTTTTGTACAAACCGGACCTGAAACTTGCAAATCATGGAAACAGCGCAACAAATCCATATCGCTGTTTACATAAAATCCACTGAGAGAGGAGGATAGAGAGAATGGCTAAAGTAACGGATATCAAGGTAAAGGTAGCTTACCAAAGAGGGGTTTGCGCCGCTGGCCATAAGGAAGGAGACGAGTGGATTGTTGGCAGCAAGACCCCATCAGGGATCTGCAATGCAGCCTATATCTCAATATATCCTTACGTCCGTGTTCTGCAACGGGGCGGTAAGAATAGGCACCATCTCGGACCTGAAATCACTAGAGTTGCTTGTCCCGATGCATGGAATCCAATAGTGTTCGAGTTGAGTCAAGTTCCTGAAGGTAGCCGTGAATCTCCGATACATGATTACCCTGAAACCTGCGGGCATTTAGAACACCTGCCTTACAAGAAAGATTATCCGTAACCCTTAGCGGCTTCCGCAGAAGTTTTGGACCGTGTAACATGCACAGGGAGAAGAATTAACTAGAACTCAACCTCCTGAGGGAGGGTTTTAGGCATAATCAAATCTGCTACGTTTTTCCAAAAGAGAGGAGCTACAGATGGCGCATGATAAGCACAAGATCAATGATGTTAGAATAAAGGTTGTGTCTCAGAAGGGGACGTGCCTGGCCGGTCATAAGGTAGGCGACGAGTGGGTTGTTGGCATTGATACCCCAAAAGGTTTATGTCATGAAGCGTTTTTCGCAATGTATACTTTCATGTCATTATATCAGAGGGGAGGAACGTACAGCTATCCCTTTGAGTCGGATATTTGCCGGGTCTGCTGCCCTGATCCGTGGAATCCGGTATTATTTGAGTTAAGTCGCATTCCCGAGACGGCACGTGATGACCCGTCGGCAGACTTGATGCCAGAGTCTGCTGGAGATTTGAGCCGGTTGCCCTATAATTTCCCCCCAAAGGGAAAAAACATAGCATCCGGGCCTGATGAGTGATCTTGTTGAGATGCCTCTGCTTCGCCATTCCATTGAGGTCTTCTACTAGACATCATCGGCTCTTTTTAAGAGTTGGTGCTTATTTGGAGGCAGGTTATAGAATTGCTTGCTGTTATAGCGGGGTTTGCCTTGGGAGTCCCTTTTCAACTTCAACATTAACTTTCGAAACCTTCAGTCTTCTCAAACGCTGCAGCTCCTGCACGAGCCAGCTCTTCATCGCTCCCGGGGCCGGTCGGCTTGCGGCCACTAATACCTATAGCGCCAACAATCATACCATCCTTTGTTCTTAAAAGAACGCCACCTGGAATAGTGGTAAAATTTGGGATAGGGAAATCGGAAGCTGTTGCCTTCCTCTTTAAAATAATTTCCCTCATTTCAATCGTGTCCCTCAAAGTCCCAATCGCGGTATAACACTTCGCCAAAGCCATATGTGCAGTCGTACCACCAATTCCGTCCATTCTCATAAGGCAGACGGGATCGCCGTGCCGGTCAACCACGGCAATGGATATGGGCCGATCTCCCGTATTCTGAGCTTTCTCAATGGCCGCTTCAACAATTATTCTCGCCTCTTCCAACCCTAAGCTCTTGCACTCCTTCACACCAATACCGCCCATTATTGCCTTGAATATAGAATTATCGAGGCTCCGTCGTGAATTCTTGGGTTCGGGAATATTTGGTAAAGCTTCTTCAAAAAAATTCTTCGGAACATGTTTAGCTGTGAGATCATTGAATAAAGCTTTAGATTGCTCATTTCTATTTACTTATGGTATTCTCCAAATATGCATTGCGCGATTTTATGGGTCGTAAGAGATCATGTCTAGCCAGGTTTCGAGCAAACTTGGCTGGCTAAAAAAAGTTTATTGGAATGTGAACCTGATCTGGTGTTCTAAATATTTTGTTTCTATCATTGATGTTGCTCGGGAAAAATACACAAACTGTATCGCTGTCAACAAGGCCAGCATTCAGGTCAAGCGAGACATTAATTCTTTGAGTACCAAGGACCTGACCCTAGCTATTTAATACTTTTGCCTCTCTTAAAGTTACCACTGCTCCTTTTCCAAATCCTTGAACAATTCCCACCTCGGAGCAAAACGTGAGAGATTCTCGGTATCCTCGAATATCGCCTCGATTGCCAGTTCGGTGGCCTTTGAAATAATTACAGAAGATTTCTCGAGTATCATAGGACGTAATGCTAATCTCTCCTGCACTTTTGCGGGATCTCTCATATCAAGAGCCTGACCCAAGACAGTCTTTTGGACAGCATGGCACGTATAACCGCCAAATTCCTTGGCAAACTCGTCCGTAAGCCTAAAAAGCCGGCAATGAGCTTCTTGGGCCTCCAGTGATTCTGCGCTTTTCTGTAGACTAGCTCTACCATATACCAGGCTAACCGACATAGCTGCTCCTGAAAGGGCTCCACAACTACCTTCACCACAGACGGCAACGCCTCCAGGAAGCGCGCTGGCCGATTTGTATGTGGCGTAATCCATTATGTCGAGAAACTGCATAACTGCAGCTAGGACGGCTTGTGCTCAGCCATCACTTTGCCTCAGATAAAAGCCCGCAGCCTGAGACGCATCCTTTACGATTTTCTTTTTGTCCTCAGGACTCATTGCTTCCATTCTTGCAAGAAGTCTTTCTATCTTCTTTTCGTATTCGGATCTCATTGGACGCATCAAGTCTTTGAATTCGCTGGGATCTAGTATCTTCTGCTCTGGCAAATCTTTTTTGCTTTTCATTTTTCTTCTCCTCCTAAGGCTTGGTATTCTATCAAACAGTATTGCCTCGTTCAGCGGACTATGATATCATTCAATTTTAGGTCATCTATCACTCCTTTCAGGTCGAGTTCTATCAGTTTGCTTCGAGTTGGAATTCCGGTCTTCTCATCCCAGCCCCTCAATTGGTAATACTCCTTAATCATCCGTTCCAGATCGATAGTCTGGCCTTTAGCTGTTCCGTCAGGCATTTTCTCTTTCGAGAATCTCTCGGGTAAAGTATCATCTTTTCTCGTCAAGCCTTCCCTCAAATTAAAAGCCCGACCCAGGTTTACCACCCGCTCACCGATAAGCATTATGTCATCCTCGGTGAGCTCAAAACCGGTTACAGCGTTAAACAAATTAGCCAATGTTCCCAGTCGACCGGTTTCCTTATGATAGAATCTATCGCCAAAAGTGCACATCTCCATACAGTTTTCAAAGGTCCGCATGTTTTCGTACCATTCAACCAGGCTCGCCTTACCTTCTTCTTCAGTGGGTGGTAGCGGTTTTCCACCGAGAAACTCACCCTTCGAATGGTCAAAACCAAATATTCCGGCACTTGCCTCGGCGTTTAGTAACGTGGCACAATGCTCAGCGCCCCTATTGGCAACCGCATAGGCCAATCCCCTACCTTTATGTGACCTAGGATCATAGGTATCTAGGACCAAGCCTTTCACGTGCATGGCATATTTTTCCGAACCTCTTCCGATATGCTCTGATGCGTGCTTAACCCCATCGGCGAGAATAGCACCAAACCCCTTCCTATAGGTCGTCATATCAATAAGTTTAAGTATGGTATCGCCATTGCCCCATTCTAGGTTAAGCCCGTCTACATCACCTGAGGTCAAAATCCCTCTTTGGAAGCACTCCATAAGAAAGGCAATAATTCCGCTCATGCCGACGAAGTCCAAACCATAGTCATTGCTGATTGCTGAGGCTCTCATGACAAGGTCCAAGTCTTTTACCCCAACCATGTCTCCATAAAACCACAATGTACCAGCCTGAAAATCACTTCCCCATGTCCCAGCAAATGGTCCTGTATTTATTACATAGACGTGATCACATGGGACAGGACAAGTAAGGCAGCTTTTGGCCTGAAGAAAATAGTTCTCGGCAGCAAGTTTACCTGATATTGCGTCCCGTTGCTCGAAAGTCGCTTGCTGATAGTTCTTTACCGGCCTATTAGGAGACGGTAAGCCGCTGGTACCAAGGGCCTTCCATGATTCATACACAACTGTACCGACTTCCCGCCATGCCTGGACTATTTCTCGAACCGTTTTTTCGAGTTGTTGTTTATTGGCTACTCTTACGCCATTGGTCCCCCTTACAACGACTGACTTGAGTTTCTTTGACCCCATCACCGCGCCTATACCAGTTCGTCCACAAGCTCTGCCCAGATCACCTATCAGACAGGCTATTTTTACCAAGTTTTCTCCAGCGGGACCAATGGAAACCACAGCAATACCGGCATCGCCGATCTCATTTTCTAAGGCCATTCTCGTATCCTGAACTTTCTTGCCCCAGAGATAACCGGCATCCTTTAGCTCTGCATGGTCATTGTTGATCCAGAGGTATACCGGCTTATCCGACTCACCTTCAATGATAACCATGTCGTATCCAGCGTACTTTAATTCTACTGATAGAGAGGCAGCACTATTTGAGTCACCAATAAAGCCGGAAAGCGGTGACTTGGTAGTAACAGTTAGCCTTGAACTACCTGGCACTATTGTTCCGTTACATGGTCCCACGCCAAATATGATCTTGTTATCGGTGCCTAACGGGTCAGCGTGTGGCTTCAGTTCGTCATAGATGTATTTTTGATTCAATCCTTTACCACCAATATACTTGGCAACAATATCCTCATTTAGTGGTTCCTTGGTTATTTTACGCCTACTAAGGTCGACCCTCAGTATTGTGCCCATCCAGCCGTACATATTCTTCCTCCTTAAGATTCCTCAACCCCTGAGCAACTATATGATTCTCAGGCTCTTGGAATGGGGAACGCTCCTATTCTGGAATCCCTGCGCATTGATATTGCATCTCCTGTCTTGGCTATACTTAATGCATTCGCCGGACACCAGTGGGCACATGTGCCACAGAAATCACAATTCATCTCAAGGACAGGAATATTAACATGTGCCTCCTTGTTCATCAAAACCCGGATAAAAGACTTCTTAGGATTATATTCACCATAATGCTTCATGGAACAAACAAGCTCACAAACTTTACACCCGGTGCACTTATCTGCGTCCACAATGATTGTTCTTGAGGAATTCCCATTATCTTTCATCGTCCACCTCAAAGTAACTTCTTATTACAACTATCCTACCTCAGCTCGCTTTCTTTGTTTCATCACTCAATCCGCTGTTTTTGAGTTGCGGCAAAAGCCCATTACCAAATTAGAGTGGGGCTTCAACCCCTGACCATTGTACTCGGTAACCAAGTGGCTAACTGGGGAAACAAGCAAAGCACAATCATCCCCAGAAGTTCAACGAAGACAAAGGGGACAATCGAGCGATAGATATCGCCCATTGATACCCCTAAAGGTTCGGCGATGCTCTTCATATAGAAGAGGTTAAAGCCAAACGGCGGGGTAATATATCCCAATTCCATATTGATGGTAAACAGAATACCGTAAAATATAGGATCAAAACCCAGGGATATGGCTATTGGCAAAAATATCGGCCCAACGATCATTACGATACCTGCCGGGTCGATAAACATCCCTAGCGCAATAAGAATAATTTGCATAACTAAGAGGATAAACCATCTATTCAACTCAAGTCCGGTCATAAATCCATACACCATATCCTGAGCTCCTATCACCGAATAGATGTGAACAAAAATCTTTGCTCCAAGAATTATCCATAAGACCATGCAGGTAACCCGAACGGTAGTAAGCAACGAGTTTCTGAGTAGAGCCAAAGAAAAGCGTCGGGTAATGATGGTAATTAGAAATGCGCCGAAAGCACCCACTCCTGCGGCCTCTGTTGGTGTGGCTGCGCCGGTGTAAATGGCGCCCAATACGAGGAGTATCAGCAATATGGGCAAGATCAATGCTCTAAGATGTATCAATTTTTCCTTGAGTGAAAATTGTTCTTTGATTGGGGGGCCTAAGTGTGGCTGAAAATAACATCTTACACCTATGTAAGCTACCATGAGGGAAGCGACCATCAGTCCTGAGAAAACACCACCCATAAATAACTTTCCTACAGATTCCTCTACAACAAACGCGTATATGATCATTATGCCGCTTGGTGGTATCAGTATTCCTAGAGTACCGCCGGCTGAAATACAACCTACAGCTATATCCTTATCATATCCCCTTTTGAGCATAGCAGGAAGAGCTATCAGTCCCATAGTTAGTGTGCCAACCCCACTTATCCCCGCCATTGCGGCAAAAAAAGCACAGATAACTACAGTTCCCATTGCTAGACCACCCCTTAGGCCTCCCATCCATCTGTACATTGCTTCGTAGAGATTCTCAGCTATACCTGAACCATGGATAAAAAGAGCCATCAAAATGAAGAGAGGGGCAGCCACGAGAACAAAGTTGCTCCAAGATGGCCATGCGGTAGCCACAATAATGTAAAGCGCATCAAAGCCCATTTGCCAAACAATAAAAACTGTGGCTACCCCACCGAAAACAAAGCACAATGGAAGTCCCAGGGCAAGACTTACAATAAGTGCCAAAAAAAGTATGATTGTAAGGGATATCATACTCATAATTTCTGCCCAGTGCTGCCGGGTCTTTCAGCAACCTTATCCGGCTTGTCAAACAAATGTTCCCCCCGAATCGCAAATGCCAAATCTCTTATGAATTTGGCAAGGCCCTGCAGTAAGATAAGAAACGCACCTATCGGTAACAAAGCTTTTATGGGGTATACCGGCGGGGCCCAGAAGGAGGGAGAATATTCTCTTATTCTTAAAGCTTTTATGGCCGCTTCCCAGCTTTGCCAGACAAAGGCACCAATAAACGCAAAAAATAGACAAAAAGTGATACAGTCAATAATGGCCCGCCGCCTTTCTGACAGGCGACTATAGATTACGTCAACGTTAACATGGCCACGATTTAGCAAGGTGTAGCCCCCCCCCAGAGCAACAACTGCTAGCAAGAGGTACTCACTCGTCTCCATAGTCCAGATAGAAGGCGCATTGAAAAAATACCTCATGACGACCTCATAACTGATAATACAAGTCATGGGAATCAGTAGATAAGCTGCAATGTTGCCTATCCGCTCGTTAACATTGTCTATCAATACTAGTAAAGCGTATATTATGTTTTTGACTTGACCCATCTTTCACTGAGCTTCAAGAATTCACCTACTAATGATACGCAATATTGATGGTATCGAACACGCGAAAAGAACAGAATTCGACCCGGGTTTTCTATATATATGCCTGTCCCTGGCCCCGTAAGCATACCTTGTATGTTGTTTTAAACCATAATCAGCACAAATACTTAATGGGGTTTAACTCCTCGCGCCATTAAAGTATTTCCTTTGTCTCGCTATTCACTTACCATTTACCTTTCTCCTTTAAATATGATTCAAACATCTCTACGAGATCACCACATCGGGGCGATTTTCCCGCTAATTGTTTCCACACAATATCGCGAGCAACAGTTCTCATTTTGGCAACATCTTCTTCCGATAAAGTCACCATTTTAACTCCCACTTTTTTCGCCTCTTTCAATGCTTCGGCCACCGTTGCTTTGTATTTCTTGTCATGATTCTCAATCCAGGCCCATCTGCAACTCTCTTCAACTATTTTCTTTAGATCGTCTGGCAGCTTATTCCAGGCTTTCATATTAACTGTAAGGTGCCCGCCGTGTATCATGTACACGGGAGGAAAGACCACGTAATCCACGACTTCTTTGTATTTGTAGTCCTCAAGGCCGTAATATACATAAACAAGCCCATCTACTGTTTTCCTCTGGAGCGCCGTATACAACTCAGCCTGTACCAAAGTCACCGGCGTAGCACCGAGGGCCTTGAATAGGGGATTCAGTGAGCCGAGTGTCCTCATCTTCTTGCCTTTCAAGTCTTCAAGTGTGCTAACAGGGAACCTTGTCATAATCCCATATTCCCCAGTACATCCGAAGCAAAGCAAATGAACACCTAACTCTTCAAATATTTTACTTAGCGTTTTATGGTAGATCCCATCTCTCCATCGGTGAGCAAAGTCGTAGAATTCGTCCGTCTCTGTGAAACAAGCCGGCAGCCCACTTATTATCGGTGCCTCAGGATACTTGCCCATGTGATACAGTGATACATCACCGGCAACTTCAAATAACCCTTTTTCCAAAGCCTCCAGTTCCTCTGTGGCTGGTACAATAGTGTTTACTGGTAAATCCTTTATGACGAGTCTGCCCTCACTCTTTTCCGCAACTCTATCGACAAAAGCTTTGTAAACATTTTGGTAAGCTGAACTGTTAGAAGGGAGATTGCATTGCATCTTCCAGCGAAAACCGTCTTCTGGGGCTTTGGCAGCAGAAGCAGAGACTCCGCCAATAATAAGTACCAATGACATCACTGCGATACTCAGCCAATCAAGAACTTTTTTCATTTTTGACCTCCTTTTTCCTTAGGTTGCTTAAAAACATCCACTCATTATTTACTTGACACGCTATCTCGTCGCTACCGACAAGAAGCATGCAACGCTCCTCGAGCAGCCTTCATTCGTACGGGAACCCTGAACTGATTTCACAGTTAGCAATAATTCGCGTTTTTCGGCCTTCCAGCACCAGCCGCTATTCATCCGGAGGTATGAATATGCGCTCTTCCAAGAACTTCTGCAAAGGAAGTGCCTTCATTCTTTCCTCCAACGTGGGCATTCCCTTGAGGAAAAGGTTTTTCGGATAAATTGACTTGGCGTATATTTCCTTAAGCACCTCTGTTCTAAACATTACCAAATAATTCATAGAGGGGTCTGCCCGCCTCTCCCTTTGACGCCTAATGTCTATATCAGCGGATGAAACTGTTTCACCGTGGTAATTCGCGTGGCATATAGTGATACCTTCAAAGTCCACAATCATCGAGTGGCCGCCCATGTAGTTCCTGGGGTAGTGCTCCCCAAGGTAAGCACCAGATGACGCTGCCACTACGTACATGAGATTGGATTGTGCCGCGGATCTATTCTGTAGCTCCCAAGAATCGTAAGGTGATGCGCCAAACGGTTGCACATAACCGCTACAACGTACCATTACCTCACAACCTTGAATAGCCAATGCTCTAGCGTTCTCGGGAAAAAAACCTTCCATGCAAATAATACACCCAAGCTTTCCGATATCGGTTTCCACAACAGGGAAAAAGCAACTAAGAATATCACCTTTTTTTCTGCCATACTTGCCATCCATCACATCCAAATATCTGTCATATACGTCGTGCGGGCTAACGCCATCAGTCGCAAATTTAGGACTCGGAGTAAGCGCAACTGCAGGGTCAAGCTTGTGGCGCTTATAGATGACCTCACCATTAGGGTCAATTACGAAAGCACAATTGAAATTGTAATTCTCACCAAGCTCCGGTATTACTTCCATCGCTGAACCAGCTATATAGCAATTATGTTCCTTCGCTTTTTTGCCTAACAAGTCAGTCTCTTCGCCGGGAATCTGAATCGCGACATCTTTCGCTACTCTTTCATAAACACTGGAATAGGGGCCTGGCCCAAAACACCAGCCTTGCAAGAAGACTTCGGAAAACGCTATCAGCTTAACAGGAGAACGCCTTGTATTGAATCTTGTTATTGAAAAATCAAGTAGATGGAGCGCACGTTTCAGATTAAACTCGCTTATCTCTTCCCTGCGAGTTACGTTATAGCGGTCATTCTGAATAATAACCGCTCTAAATGAATGTCCCATCTTTTACCTCCTAATAATTATCAGTCCTTTTTCACACGAAAGAACCAATGATCAATCTTGACTCAAGGTTCAGGGATGCACAGATATGATGGCTTGCCCAATGTTCTCTTTTGAAGTGTTCCTCGGAAATAGACTTCTTTCTTTTCAAAAAATCCATATTTCAGATACCTAGTATTCTTTGAGCGATAAGAGCAAGCCGAGCGTGGTATCTTTATTGCGGTAACGGCCTCCTTTGAAAGCAACCTAGTTGATGCCGGCATTATCTAGTAAGCAAAGAACCCTAGCTCGCCCCGAGCACTATTACATTCGGCGACGGCCAAAATAGAATTCTATTTTCTTTGTGTCATGATTGGAATGTGTAAATGTTTCGATAAGATTATCAAATAGACTCTGAGAACAGATCATACTAAATGGTTAAACCTGGTTCAGGTTTTCTTCGAGGATCTCTAAACCCTTTTCCACCTGAGCATCCGTAATCACAAGAGGCATGAGTATCCGGATAACATTATGGTACGGGCCACAGCGAAGAATTATCAGCCCCATCTCATAGCAACGCCTCACGAGCTCACCGGCCTCGTCTGAAGCCGGCTCTTTGCTATTACGATCCCTTACCAGCTCCATCCCTATCATTGGGCCAAGCCCCCGAACATCACCGATGATCTCATATCGGCTCTGCAGATCAGCGCAGCTTTTCACTAGCTTCTCTCCCAAACGTACGGCCTTTTCCAGCAATCCTCCCTGAAGCAAATCCAAAACGGCCAGACCTGCCTTGCATGCAATCGGATTACCCCCATAGGTTCCTCCTAATCCCCCTACATGGGGTTTGTCCATCAGCTCTGCTCTGCCAGTAATCCCTGCCAAGGGGATCCCCGCAGCGATAGATTTTCCCGTGAGGATGATATCAGGTATGACATCGAAGTGCTCTGAGGCAAAAAGCTCCCCCGTTCGCCCCATACCGGCCTGAACCTCATCCATGATAAACACTATCCCATGCTTCTCACAGATGGCCTTAAGCTTCTTGAAATAGCCCTGTGGCGGGACAACAAAGCCTCCCTCTCCCTGGACGGGCTCGACAATGAGTGCTGCGACTGCGTCTGCCGCAACATGGTCTACAAAAAAATCTACCAGATAATCAGCACAATGGATTCCACATTCAGGGTACACCAGCCCAAAGGGACAACGATAGCAGTAAGCGTAGGGCATCCGGTAGACCTCAGGGCAGAAAGGGCCGAAGCCCCACTTGTAGGGCTTCACCTGACTGGTAAGAGTCATAGCCATATAGGTGCGGCCATGAAAGGCATTCTGAAAGGCGATGATAGCAGGCCGCTTTGTCGCATACCGGGCGATCTTTACCGCATTCTCCACAGCCTCGGCCCCGCTGTTGACGAACATGGTTTTTTTTCGGAAATCCCCTGGGGTTACCTCATTCAACCTCTTGGCTAATTCGATATAGGGCTCATACATGACCACGTGAAAACAAGTATGGACGAATTGCTCTGCCTGTTCCTTGATCGCGAGCACAACTTTCTCGGCAGAGTGGCCCACGTTCTCAACCCCGATTCCCCCGGAAAAATCAATGTACTCCTTGCCTTCAACATCTTCAATCACAGCCCCTTTGGCCCTTCGCGCGAAGATAGGGGTAATATTGAAGGGACCACGCGGGACATTCTCCTGCCTCAGGGCCATCAGCTCTTGATTCGTTCTTCTTGTCTCTGTCACGATTAATCCTCTGCGAGAGTTTCCTTTGGACCATCTTCATTTCTTTCGTTATATAGAAAAGCAACTTCTATGCCGTACAGAAGTATCTTTCCAATTATCCAACCATCGCAGTATTATCCAAGTAGCCACAACGACCGTGTTCAATACCCACTGGACGAAATAGACTTAATGAGGCAGATATTATGGCTATGATCCTTAAGTGTTCTCAGCAAAAAACATTGTGTAGCTATAGACAATTATGGCACCAATTTTGATGCAATTATGCATCATAATGAGGAATTACCTCAACTGACAAGATAATGCTGCATATTGTGATTTCTTGTGAATTTGCTCATGGCAATTTAGCCTGCTTTTTTTGCCGACGCATGTCCTTCACACAATAACGATCCTACTTTCTAAACTTCACTGAGAGGTATTCACCCTTCCCATTCCTTAGAGATTCCAGGTGCATCAGGTCGAGGCTATCTCGGCTTACCTACCAGCAGGCTCATGAGGGATTGAAGCGCTTCTGTAGCTTGCCCATGATTAACGATGGAGTCCCTTATTTCTTTAATCTATTTAAACGATAAAAAATAATTACTACAGAGAAAGTTACTACTAATCCGACAAAATCGGTCACCCTTTCCGGAGCCCCAATCAGCACTCCGCCAATAAAGAGAATCGGTCTTAAGACAAAGTCCTCCAACCTCCTAAACACACCAGGGCTTAGGGTGCCAACCCCTATTAAGTATCCTCCAAAAGAGGAAGAAATGAAAAAAATCCCGACCAAAGCTAACGTAGTCGATAGTATAATGTCTGAAAGAGCTCCCCTGAAAATCAGAGCGGGGTTGAGTACAAAGAAAAAAGGCACAATATATTTCGCGATACCGAGACGCATAGCCGTCATTCCAGTAGCAAATGGAGAAGTACGAGCAATACTTGCCGCGGTATAGACTGCAATTGCTACTGGAAGAGTGATATAGGACATCATCCCACAATATAGCAAAAAGAGATGCACCGCCAATGGATCCAGACCTACTTGGACCAAGGAGGGGGCAATGGTAATTGCTAGGAGCACATAACAAGCAGTGATGCTGACCCCCATTCCTAATAGAAAACTAGCAAGGGCACCAAGAAAAACGATAAGTAGTAGGTTGTCTCCAGCCATAAAGACTATTTCCCTGGATAACGCTGATGCTACACCTGTCACAACCAGGGAACCAATGATCATACCAATCCCTGCAATAAGAGCTATAAGGCTTCCTAATATCTGAATATTATCAATTAAAAAGCCTTTGATCTTTTGTAGATTAATTCTTGTTTCTTTTCTGAAGTTTGCACAAACCAATAAGAAAATTGTGCCAAAGAAGGGTGATTGGGCTTCAACTCTCATAAACAAGAAAAACATCAGGATGATTAAAGCACCAATATAGAACCAGCCCTTCTTCAGAGTATCTATTAATGATGGTATTTCCTCTGCCGGTAAACCCTTGAGATTGTGTATTACTGCATGCGCATCAATTTGAACAATCATACCAGTATAGTACATTATTGATGGGATAGCGGCGGCTACCGCTATTTTCAAATATGGCATACCCAGAAACTCCACCATAAGAAAAGCGGTTGCGCCCATTATTGGGGGCATAAGTACACCGCCTGTCGACGCGCAAGCTTCCGTTGCTGCTGCAAAATGCGTAGGATATCCTGTTTTTTGCATAGCAGGGATTGTCACAGTTCCAGTGGTAACAATATTCGATAACGAGCTCCCACTAATAGATCCAAAGAATGCGCTTGATAGCACTGATACTTTCGCAGCACCTCCCCGTGTCTTTCCCAAAAGTGATAGGGCAAAATTCATGAAGAAAGCACCACCACCTGTAGCCACTAAGGCCGTTCCAAAAATCATGAAACCAATGACTAGATTTCCCGTTACTGCCATTGGTAATCCTATCAAGCTCTCCAAACTGAAGGCGTGATAATTCACTGTATGGATGATATCGAATTGAATACCGCCTAGAAACCCTGGGAGGGATTCAGCAAGCAACGGATAAAGAGAAAAACCTGCAATTATTAGAGAGATTACCAGACCTTGACTGCGTCGTGCTGCTTCGAGAACCAATAATATTATGATAATCGCAAGAATGGAATATGGCATAGGTGCGGCTATCATCCAGCCCTCAAAGACAATTTTCAAACCTTTAAATGCAAAGATAAAGGATATTCCTAAAGTGGCCAAGAAAAGAATTATATCCACTGAAAAATAGGGGTTTCTCTTATATTTTTCCTCTGACCTTACAGGATAAAACAAGAATACGGTAGAAGCGTAAAGGCCCAATATCATATACAAGAAGGAGCTCTGCATTGCTAAACTACCGCCTAAGAGGTCCAAGTGAAATATATGGTTAATAACAATAAATATGGTTATGATTGAAATAATAATAATCACCCATTGCCAAAATCCTGTTAAATCCCTTTGCCTCGAACCCCTAGATTCTTCTATTGCCATATTCCTCTCGGTATGCATTAACTGCCCAAAAAGATATCCTGGGGAACGATGCAGATTTCAGTACTGTCCCCAGGATATATTGCAGATTAGAGACTGTCTCCAACGTTCAATACTTATCTGAAGTTATTTCGCCTCAAGGAACGCTGCCCTTTTTTCGAGCCAGAACTCAGAAAAATTCTTAGCCTTGATCTTATTTTCAATTGCCTCATCTATGACCTTTTCAAAGAACGCTCTCAGCTCCACGTATCTCCTGGTTCTTTCCTTTTGAAACTTGTCATAAGCAGGTTTCCATGCTCCGATTTCCTTGAGATATCTCTCCGTACCCGGATGAAGTATTGCAAAATCAGAATTTTCATAAAGGTACACGAAGCTATCCAAACCCCAGTAATGCTTCATCTGTTCGTTTGCCGCTGCATACGTATCATAGCCCTCATGGATGACTTTGGTCATGAAATACGCCACATCTTCATCCAAACTTGCATAACATACTGTCGTAGGATAAGCATAGGTTAGGCAGTGCGCGGGATTGCTTTCTGAGACGCCAGCTCCAATCGTTGCTTTCCAAGGTAGAAGTGGTGCAAGTTTTGCCTGAATTCTCGCTAAGCCCTCTTTATCATCTTCTGGCAGATACCTTATTCCATAAGGACTCGATTCCAATTCATACATTAGCGAACTGGTTAGATTACCTATACACGTCGCAGTGGACCCATCAATAATGCCTTTACAAGTCGACCCATAACTAGGCATGTTGACTTTCTGTACATCATCCCAGGTTAGATTGGCATACGCTAAATGAGCCTCAGTGAGGTCATTGATAACTGAACCCGGAATCCACCCGATCTTCTTCCCTTTGAGATCAGCCACCGAGTGTATGTTAGAGTTCCCCCTCACAGGAAGTGCTTGGCCTGAAGCCTGGGCCATCCAAACATACCTCACGTCCTGCTGTGGGCCCCAATCAGGTGTTGAGTATCTTGGAGATATCCCTTCCATTGCGAAATAGATATCTAAACCTTGACCGGCGAATTGGGCAGTTCCCACACGTAGTGCTATCATCCTAGCAGTGTCATTTCCAGCCGGAATGGCCCTCAATTTAGTTCCATACTTCTTAATCATATACTCACCGATAAATCCATATGAAATATATCCAGTGGAACCAAGTTCGTATGTCATTATACTCACTGTCTTAGGGACTTTAAGTTCCGCTGCTGGAACGATTCCTGGTCCGCCAGCGAAAATTATGATGGCACCTGCCAGAGCCAACAAATAAACGGTTGTGCCTTTTTTTCTTGTCAAAATCCTTTTTCTTCTCATAGTAACCCTCCTGATCGTATGATAATTATGTGGAATCCTGAAAGCAAACAACCTCATTTTCCTAACTCATTACATTCACCCCCCTTCTCTTCCAATGGTAAGCTTTGTAGAAATCTCTAATAGGCTGATCAATAGAAGTACATTATCTTTCCGCGCCCCGCGAATCGATATATTCCTTTGATGCAATTACTCATCTTAATGGTGAAATGCATCATCTTATAGGCTCCCTTTGCTCTTCAACTACATTGAATTTAATGTCTGCCAGAATTGATTACTTGGGGCACACCCTGCTCTGACCAGCCCCTCAAACGGTAGTAATCAGCAAGCATCCTGTTAAAATCATTTTTCTTCAAAACATTATTCCCCTGACCTAATGGTTCCTCGAAGAATCTCATGGGCAGGGTATCATCCTCTTTGGTTACTCCTTCGTGTATGTTGAACTTCCTGGTGAGATCTATCACATAGGAAGCCATTTTCTTAAGATGAGATTTGTCCATCCTTATACCAGCCGTTGCCTCAATTATTTCAGAAAGCTCATCCCACATATATAGATCACGGTAAAATCTACAGACAATCAGCATATCTTGAAGTGCCAACCTTTCCTCAAAATCAATAAACAACTCTGCCTTGCCTTGAATCTGGTCTTTGTCAATCATGCCAGAGAGCTCTGCCTTATAAAAGGTTGACCGTAGGTGGCAGGCTCCTCGAGGTGAGATTGCATAAGCAAGGCCCATGCCCTTCAAAATCCGGGGCTCATATCCAGCTGGCTCCATGCCTTTTACATGAATTGCTACATCCTCCATATCCCAGGCCTTTGCAGCGTGCCTAATGCCCTTTGAAAGAACCTCTCCAACGCTGCGCCGAGAAACAAAATCACGTAGGAGACTTGCGGCTATATCAGGATCTCCATACGGTATCTTTTCCTTTATTTTACCCATGAAAGATGCTTCCATGGCAAAGGCACACAAGTTTCCAGCAGTGATAGTATCCATGCCCATATCATCACAGAGGTTATTCAAGTAAGCAATCTCTCTTAAATCATGGATCATACACAGCCCGCCAAAGGCATAAATTGTCTCATACTCCGGCCCCTCTATCTTAAGCCCTTTATGTCGTCCGTCCTGCACTTCTGATAGTTTTCCGCATGCCATAAAACACTGGGCACAGGCCCTGGGACTGGTCTTCAACTGCTCGTTCATCGTCTCAGCAGTCAATGCCTCCCAGCCATCAAAGGTCCCAGAGTGCCAATATCTTGATGGGAAAGCCTCAACCTTGTTATTCACTGCCACAAGCATTGGTGTGCCTAAGGTTCTGTAAGCCTTGGCCCCTGCATCGGTTTTGCCTTTGTACCGAATCTTTTTAACAAAGCTTTCAAGGAGTTCAGGGTCTGCAACCTCTTTCATGCTTGTGCCATGAAATGCCAGACCTTTTACCTTCTTAGAACCCAATACTGCACCAACGCCAGTTCTGCCTGCAGACCGCCAGTAGTCATTTTCCACTACTGCAAACGGGATAAGATTTTCACCGGCAGGCCCAATGGTTAGAACAGCAACTCTTGAGGTCTTTACCTCCTTTTTGATGATATCCTCTGTCTCGTAAGTTCCTTTACCCCAAATATACGCTGCATCATGGAAAAGTACGTCTTGGTCTGTAATTTCAAGATAGACGAAATTTTCAGATGCCTCCTCAAGAATAAAGGCATCATAGCCAGTCCGGCTCATTGGTTCTGCGGCATGTCCACCAGAATAGGATTCAGAGAATAGCCC
>Ga0180433_10004004_pt1 | contig 21030 bp, 15 predicted proteins | sample SS_ome_8_FD_132980 | JGI IMG/M metagenome (GOLD analysis project Ga0180433, IMG submission 132980) | Hypersaline lake sediment archaeal communities from the Salton Sea, California, USA - SS_1_D_1 metaG | ecosystem: Environmental > Aquatic > Non-marine Saline and Alkaline > Hypersaline >... | reverse complement strand
GTTTGCACCAGTCATCCTTCAATGCGAGATCGGCTCTTTCGAAACAACTTCGTACCTCACCGAATTGAATGGCCAAATCCCTGAGCATATTGGTATATTGCGATCCCTGGCCAGGGAAAAGAAAGGCGATTTTACCGATAGCCGCCAACGGCTTCTCTGAATAATAGATACCACGTGGATCGGACAGTTCTAAGGTGTTGTCTGATGCTGAAAGAGCTTCTTTAGCCCATACAAGCTTCTGTCCAAGGTCTTGCAGCGAGGAGGCTACAATTGCACAGCGCAGACATTCCCGTGCGTCACTAGTTTTTTGATTGGCAGATTGACTTAGTGTAAAGGCAAGATCGCGCAGAATAGGTTTCGCTCCGCTCGACAAGGCTGTCGTTACCTTTTCCATGCTATGAATAATATCGTTTCGTGACTCTCCGGAAAAAAGAAATAACTCACAGGGCCATTCCGAAAGCGGAGCGTCCTCTACTTCGTAATTAATGAAGTTACCGGTATACTCTTCGAGCACAGCGTGAAAATTCGTTCCACCAAATCCAAAGGCACTTACTCCCGACCGTCTGGGATGAGGTGCAATACTATTAATCCAGGGACGTGTCTCAATATTCACATAAAGTGGGCTTTCGGGGAAATTTACTGCTATGTTAGGTGTGGATACACCCAATGTCGGCGGTAATACTTTATGATATAAAGCAAGGGTTGATTTAATTAGGCTAGCTACACCTGCGGTATTTTTGGTATGACCTACCATAGACTTAACCGAACCTAGGGCCGAATTTTGGATATCTGCGTTTGAAGCCTGAAGCAAGCGTACCAGTGCTTCCATTTCGGATTTATCTCCCACAGATGTACCTGTTCCATGGGCTTCAAACAGTCCAATCGTAGCAGGTGAAATATTCGACTTCTGGTATGCCCGCTGCATTGCCAGAATCTGCCCTTCGGGCCGTGGAGCCGTGAGACCCTTGGCCCTTCCATCCGAAGAGAAACCTACACCCTTTATCACAGCATATATCCTGTCGCCATCTCTCTCTGCATCTGCTAGCCGTTTGAGTATGACCACACCTATCCCTTCACCGAGAACAATACCATCGGCTGTTTGGTCGAATGTTCGAGCTTCTCCTGTGGGCGATAATGCTAACGTTTTGCTGAAGCACGTAAATGCAAAGGGACTCTGCATGGTATCAGCGCCACCAACAATGACCATATCGCTGGTGCCCGATTCTAGTTCCTTCACCGCAAGATGAACAGCAGCAAGAGAAGAGGCGCAGGCCGCATCAACCACCAAATTCAGACCACCGAAGTTAAAACGATTGGCAATTCGTCCAGCAGTAACATTAAGGAGAATTCCAGGGAACGAATCCTCTGTCCATTCCGGCATATCCCCATCTATGTTTGATATAATCGTAGCAGCGTTGTCACCGAAAATCGTTGGTAAATTGGATCGTATGCAATATTTCTGACCTAAGTCACCCGCTCCACCACCCGATCCCAGTATTACCGACGTTCTTTGCCTGTTAAAGTCCCTATCATAGTATCCGGCATTCTTCAAGGCCTCCTTCGTTGCTTCTAACATAAGCAGCTGTAATGGTTCGATCGAATGAAGGCTGTTAGGAGGCATACCGTAGTCAAGAGGATCGAATTCTATATCATCTAAAAATGCGCCCCATTTTGAATAGACCTTGTCCTGAGCTTTAGGATCTTTATCGTAATATAATCGCCAGTCCCAGCGTTCCTTCGGCACCTCAGTAATCGCGTTCACTTTATTAACAATGTTATCCCAATATGTCATAAGGATAGGCGCCTTCGGCATGATGCAGGACATACCAATTATCGCGATATCTGACGGTTGGTTGTATGTATCTATCGCCGGATGTAGCTCATCCTCTGATGCTAATGTCTGCAAACGTTCTGTACTTTCAACAGAAACAGCGTGATGTAAATGTCTAATAGTAATTTCCTGATTATGAAGCGCGGCCAGCTGACCAATCAAGTACATGCCTCGTTTGTATTGTTCTTCGCTACTAAGTTCCTTAGCAATCAGACGTCCAGAATCGAACTCCACCGAAATGCCCTTGGACGCCATTAACAAACGCCCAATGCTCATTTGCTCTAACTCAAACCTGATCTCTTCCGCGGGTTTGTTCTGTTTCCTAAGTCTCTGTTTTTCAGTTTCGAACGACTCAGCAAATGGAGTAAACGCGCACCTGTTGGCATGCCCGGGTCCGACGTTGAGAACAACCGTGCTATCACATTCAATTGCTTGTTTTTGGTAAGCATCGACTATTCCACCACATTCAACGAGTTCCTTTGTGAATAAATAGGCAGATCCCATCTGCACACCTATACGGACACCGCGCTGGGCAAGCGGAGCTGCCATAACAGCAACCATTGCCGCCGATGCGGCATTATGGATGCCTCCGGCGAAGAGTATGTGGTATTTTGAGGTGTCTTTATCCGGTGTGAGGTATTCGAGCAAGGCGTCGATCATGGTTTCCCATAGTACGAAACTGCATAAAGGAGCTACATGTCCGCCACTCTCCCTTCCCTCAAACACAAATCTCGTATCTCCAGCGTTCAGAAACATTTTTAGAAGCGTGGCGGTGGGCACATGTAAATACGTTTGTATGCCCGCTTCAATAAGCGGTCTGCTTTGATTTGGTTTTCCGCCGGCAATCAACGCAAATGGCGGTTTATGTTCGCACAGCAAATCAATCTGCTGCTTGAGTAGTTCCGGTGGAAGGAACCCGATAAGTCCCACACCCCAGGGATAGTCCTTAAGGGTGATCCTGGTATCATTTAGTATTTGATCGAGTTCGGATGGATCCATCAACGAGATGGCCATAAACGGTAAACCACCGTTCTCTGCCACTGATAACGCAAACGAGGGAGTATCACTGATACGAGCCATGGGTCCCTGAACAATAGGATAGCGAGTCCCGTGGGATTCAGCGAGACTGGAACCTTCGGCAAAAGGATTGTATTCTGCTGCTGTCCTACAATGCGATTGAATTGCCTGGCGCATACCCTCTATTACCCTGCCCACTGTGCCAAACCTCTTGGCAAAAGGCGCAGCTAAACATATATCCTGTCCCAAAAGCATCAAGTCGTTTTCTAAAGACTTCCAACCAACGTTATTACATATTAACTGGCGCCATGCATTTTTCACCTCTGCCGGTGAAAGCTGACGTTGAACAAGGTCATTCTCAGCTTCGGCAATTTCTTGCGCAATTTTTGTCCGGCGTCTCACGTATACCCTGTACACATCGCCAATATCCTCACCAATACATTGTGGTTCGCTACCATCCATATGAACGATAGCAGATTTTACGCTTTCAGGTAGAGGAGATTCCCGGCACAGTAAAAGTTGAGAATCCAATATCACACCTTGAGCACCTGCGGTATAACATGCAGCCGCGGTATGAAACCCGATACCACCATGTGCCCAGACAGGCAAATCAACTTGTGATAGCAGTCTTTGCAAAAGTATAAACGTTGTTTCCTCGCCAATTCGTCCCCCCGACTCATGTCCCTTTGCAATCAGCCCATCTACTCCGACGTCAACTCCTATATGCGCCTCTTCACTATTAATGCACTCCAGAAGTACATTCAATCCGATGTTATGTAAATACTGTACTTGTTCTCGTAACAATGACGCAGGCGTCAATATGACGGTAGATAAAAGATCTGGTTTATCATCGAGTATCTCTGTTATAAAATCCGATGCAGCAGAGCTCAGTTTTACACCATATACGGATCTTGCATATATAGAGAGTTTATTCAACGCTTCTCGAGCAGCTTTTACATTATTTGTATATTCAAGGTTGAGTATGCCTACAGCCTGCGCTCTGCTTGCGGCAATAGCCATCGATGGTTCTGCAGTACCAGGTAGTGTATAAACAAGTATTGAAAATTGATTCATTATGCCTCCGCCAATCATGACTACGGAGAGACCAAGTTCAGGGTATTATTCTTAACGTATAATATTCTCATATTAGCATATAAACCGATACAACTATAATAATACAAAGGTAGTAAGTGTCAACAAACCAACCTAACTTAAGTTACCTTTTTATTTAAATAATTGACAATAACTACCAGGTAATGATTTAGGGAGAATAAATTAGTTAGTTTTAAAAACTGAATTACTTACTAGAAGGTTTGGTACAAACTAGCGTGGGTAAAAGGTGATACGTCCATTAATAGGGAGAGAGAATAGACGACGCTATCCAGCCTTCAACAAAAACAGCATTCCCGGTCACATGAAATGAACTGGAAGAGCTGTGTATTTATAAAAGGACCCGGAATCTTATATAACTCCTTTACAGAGTTGAAGTATACCTCTAGGCTGCGTGATTCAATTTCCGTATGCACTTTATTGATGTGGATTATTCGATCTTGGAATTGTATCACCTATTCGCTGATCATGCAAGATGCGTGATGTGTACACGAGGTTATGTATTGACCTTAACGTATTTACGCAGAAAATAATTCAAGTGGTTACGGATATATATCCAATCGGGCGATGAAGTATGACATACATCATACTAACATCAGAACCAAGAACTGAATGTTATATCTATGGGTTCGTCGAGGGAAAACTACATGCAGAGGCAGAATATTTTAGCAGCAACGAGAATATAATAAATCCCCCAAGGGAGGAATAAGGGGTGAACCATAAAATATTACATAAAGTAAAATTGGAGCCGAGAATACCGATATTTTCAGGAATTTCTAAATCTGGCTGATCTGTCGTTATCTCGGCACTCCAAGCTATATCCTTCATTACAAGAAACGTGTAAAATACCATGAAAACCGATGAGTATTGAAGATGACCCTTAAGGACTATACATACCGACATAAATATCTCATTATATTTACCATCTCACTTATTATATTATTCGTTCTCGCATACATCTTTCTAGGTGCGCTTTTTCCTTTCATTCTCGGCCTCCTTATCGCACATCTGTTAATGCCCCTCTTATTCTGGATAGAGAAACGTCTGCCTTATCCTGACAAATGGATAGTGACCAAACGTATAACCCTTATCCTGTTGTTTTTCCTCCTTGTGATTATCATCACGGCAGCTATTGGATTCTATGTTGTTACTGCGCTGATAGAAGCATCGACAGAGTTGATAGATACCGCTCCGGAGTTTTTCTCGTCTGCGCTGTCCGAAATAGAGGATTTCATTAGTTCAATAGGGAGAGGACTTCCGCAGAGTCTTCAGGATCAGCTTGATTCATTTATAGAGGACTCAGGAGAATGGCTAGGACAGCAGATACAGGCCCTGTTCGAGAGCACAATCTCTCTTATACCAGCAACGCTTGATTTCGTGTTTGGGCTGGCTTTTATGCCGATATTTCTCTTCTATATTTTGAAAGACTGGGAAAAGCTTAGCCAGGGATTCTATACAGGCTTGCCGGACTGGGCATCAGGACACGCCCGGAAGGTAGTTAGTATTATCGATAATGTACTGATCCGCTACTTTCGCGCTCAGATATTACTCGGATTCGTTGTTGGCACCATCGCCTTTATAGGATTAATGGCCCTGGGAGTCGAATATGCAGGTGTTCTGGCCATTTTTGCAGGAATAACTGAGCTCATACCCATTGTAGGACCCTGGATCGGCGGCGGTGTTGCTGTTGTCGTAGCACTTGCAACCTCGCCCTATCAGGCAATCTGGGTAGCCGTCCTATTCATAGCTATACAAGTTCTAGAAAACGCTTTCCTGGTACCGCGTATTCAGTCCGCCTACCTTCGATTGCATCCGGCTATTATTATTGCGCTACTGGCAATCGGTGCCAAGCTGGGAGGTTTCTGGGGTATCTTGATCGTTGTCCCTCTAACTGCAACTATTGTCGAGTTATATAAATACATACACAAAGCAGCCGCTGTTCCCGAAGAATAGAAATCTTTTCTTTCTAAGTAATCCTTCAAAATCTCCCGTTCCTCTCAGAATACTAATTCTTCCGGAGAGCATGAATAAGTCTTAATCAACCCTCTAATCTCCAATCTTGGAAAATTTTTTCATTCTGGTAGTTAAGTTCGTCATATGTAAATAAAACATACCAAAAGTGGTTTACCTTTCAAGCTGTCTCAAAAGTGTTTTTCAACCCCCTTTTCCCCCAGTCTTGGGGGAAATTTATATTCGGGGACACCCCGAACCCCGGCAGGGAAGTATCCCTGCACCCTCTTTTTGAGAGATGCTCCTTTTGATACAAATAGTTACCCAGTAAAGACCTCCTTTTAGATTAACACTAAAGGTTTAGGAATATATCTTGATGGTCGATGTATGTACCGTTGTATTCCTCCATAATTAATACAATATTCTGTAAACTGGCTTCTCCAAGAACAGGAGGTATTCAAGATGGTGCAGGAACAAATAAAAGAAATTAATCTCGATACACTGGACGCATTTATTTTTGATATGGATGGTGTGATCACTCACACCGCAAACGTGCATGCCGAAGCCTGGAAGAAAATGTTCGACGAATTCCTTAAGACTTATAGCAAACGAGAGGGAATTGAGTACAAGCCTTTTTCGCTCAATTATGATTACCCTCATTTTTTGGACGGAAAACCCCGCTACGACGGCGTCCGAAGTCTTCTGGAATCGCGCGGTATTACGCTTCCCTACGGTAATATAGACGATGGTCCTGATAAAGAGACAATTTTCGGCCTGGGTAATCGTAAAAACGATTATTTTTTAATCGAGCTACGAAAAAAGGGTGCTGAGCCATATCGATCTTCAATTAAATTCATAAAAAAACTGAAGCAAAAAGGACTGCGCACTGCCGTCATATCCTCCAGTCGAAACTGTGCTGAGGTACTTCAAGCGGCCGGCGTTGAGAATCTATTCGACGAACGGGTTGATGGAGTTGACCTAGCGGAAATGGGGATCAAAGGAAAGCCGGATCCTTCTATTTTCAAAGAAGCTGCGAAGCGCCTAGGTGTTAATCAGAGTAGAACAGCAGTTGTTGAAGATGCACTCGCCGGTGTACAAGCTGGCAAAAGCGGTCGGTTTGCCATCGTTATCGGCGTAGATCGTGCTAATCAAAGTGAAGAACTAATTAAGAACGGCGCTGACGTGGTTATCAGTAACCTGTCCGAGCTATCAGTAAACCAAAATAAAATAAAGATCAAATCTAATGGACGACGCCATTGGACAACCAACCTCCCTTCGGCTTTGAGCCATATTGATGAAATTTTCCGTACGCTAGATAAAGGGATGTTGGCAGTATTTCTTGATTACGATGGTACATTGACACCAATTGTCGACGATCCAAAAAATGCAACTCTTCCGGCTGAAACCAAAGCAATATTACGGCATCTGGCAGAATTCGTCAGCGTTGCGATAGTCAGCGGGCGTGACCTGTCCGATGTCAAACATATGGTTGGACTCAACGAAATCATCTATGCAGGCAGTCACGGATTTGACATTGCAGGGCCGGAAGGCACTTCTCATGAAGAAGTTGGCCAAGACTACCTTCCGGCACTTGATCGAGCCGAAGAACGTCTAATACAGCTCACTTCCAATATTCAGGGTGCACGTATTGAACGCAAGCGCTTCGCCATCGCTATCCACTTCAGGCAGATGGATGATTCCCTTATAGACGACCTGGAATCGCATGTCGATGCTGTGGTTCTACAGGAGCCGGGATTGAAGAAATCGCAGGGGAAAAAGATCTTCGAACTATCACCCAACATGGAGTGGGACAAGGGAAAGGCCATACAATTACTCCTGCGCCTTTTGTTCGTTGATACAAGCGATGCGGTTCCAATTTATATCGGCGATGATACTACAGATGAGGATGCGTTTAGAGCACTCCAGGGGCATGGTATCACAATCGTTGTAAGCGATGAAGAACGTATGAGCGAGGCTGAATACAGTCTTAAAAACACAGATGAAGTGCGGGAATTTCTAAATAAGCTGAGTTCCTATACCGAAAAGGAAGCGACGATCAATACATGGGTATTACACTACGATGGCTATGACCCTGATACGGAACGATTGAGAGAGACATTGTGTACATTGGGCAATGGTTTCTTCGCGACCAGAGGCGCGGCTCCAGAATCTTCAGCAAGCCATGCACACTATCCCGGTACATATATTGCCAATCACTTCAATAGATTGAAGACCGATATTGCCGGTGAAATGCTGGAAAACGAGAGCATGGTCAATGCTCCGAACTGGTTACCTCTAACCTTTCGTATTAATGATGGTCCTTGGTTTGATCCTGATCAATCAAGGATACTGGACTATCATCAAAAGCTTGATCTCCGCATCGGCGTACTGCACCGGTTTATACGTTTTGAAGATGCAAAAGGCCGGAAAACCATAGTCAATCAGAGAAGGATCGTCAGTTTGTATGATCCTCATCTTGCCGGTCTGGAGACTGTAATCATCGCTGAGAACTGGTCTGGACGTCTTAAGATACGCTCTTCTCTTAACGGGACGATTACAAACAGTGGCGTTGCGCGGTACCACCAGTTGAATAGTAGCCACTTAAAACCCATAGAACAGAAATCATTATCCGATGAAGTAATAGCGCTGAAAGTCCAAACCAATCAATCACACATATATATAGCTGAAGCGGCCCGAACCCGCATCTTTCTGAACGGGGAACATATAATGCTAAAACCAGAAGTAAATCAAGAAGAGGGATACATCGAACAGGAATTCCAGTTGGATGTTCAGGAAGAGGATGAAGTTATCGTAGATAAAATGGTTTCCCTCTATACATCCAAGGACTCAGCAATATCGGAATGCGGTCTTGCAGCACAGAAGAAGATAGTGTGCGCCGGGGAATTCGAAAGCTCACTCCAACAGCACAGTCTCAGTTGGAACAGACTCTGGAAACGCTGTCACATAGCAATTAAGGACGGCAACCGTACAATAATGACTCTTCATTTACATATCCTTCACTTACTGCAATCGCTATCTGTCAATACAATTGATCTGGATGCAGGTGTGCCGCCACGAGGACTGCACGGCGAAGCCTATCGGGGACATATTATGTGGGATGAACTTTTTGTATTCCCCTTCTTCAATTTGAGAATCCCAGACATAACACGTTCGTTGCTGATGTATCGATATCGTAGGCTTCCTGAGGCACGATGGGCTGCACAACAGGCAGGCTACCAGGGTGCCATGTATCCCTGGCAGAGCGGCAGTAATGGGCGTGAGGAAAGCCAGATTCTTCACCTTAATCCCGAATCAGGACGCTGGGTCCCGGACAATTCGTGGTTGCAGCGCCATGTTAACCACGCTATTGCCTATAATGTCTGGCTTTACTATCAATCGACCAACGATATAGATTTTCTTACATTCTACGGCGCTGAAATCATATTTGAGATTGCCCGGTTCTGGTCCAGCAAAGCAGAATACAACCGTTATAAGGATCGTTATGAAATACGAAAAATAATGGGACCCGATGAATTCCACGACAGTTACCCTGACTCAGACGAGCCCGGTATAAACAACAATGCCTACACAAACATTATGGCGGTTTGGGTACTATGCAAGGCCTTGGAGATATTGGAACTTCTTCCGCCCGACCGGCGTCAGGATTTACGCGATCGAATAGGTTTGAATGAAGAAGAAGTGGTCCGATGGGATGATATAAGCCGCAAAATGCTGGTTCCATTCCACGAGCAGGGTATCATCAGTCAGTTCGAGGGCTACGATCAATTAAATGAATTCGACTGGAAGGGATACCGGAAAAAATACGGTGACATTCACAGACTTGATCGTATACTTGAAGCTGAAGGGGATACACCCAACAGATACAAGGTCTCCAAACAGGCTGATGTACTCATGTTGTTCTATCTCCTTTCGTCAGATGAATTAAGAGAACTATTCAGCCGGCTCAGCTACGAATTCGAATATAAAACCATACCAAAAAATATACAGTATTACCTTGACCGTACCTCGCATGGCTCGACATTGAGCCGTCTGGTTCATTCATGGGTGCTGGCTCGGTCTAAAAGAGAGCTTTCCTGGCATCTTTTTAAAGACGCTCTCGAAAGCGATGTCTCCGATATTCAAGGGGGAACCACGACCGAGGGAATCCATCTTGGTGCAATGGCAGGAACGGTAGACATTATACAGCGCTGCTATACCGGAATTGAAACGAGAGGAGACACACTGTGGCTTAATCCTTACTTGCCCAACAAACTCAAGGAACTTAAATTTACCATTCAGTACCGTGGGCATGTCCTTGATCTAATGTTCACTCATAAGGAAGTAACGGTGACAGCATGTCGCAGGGATGTCAACCCTATGAATCTGGGGTTCCGGGACAAGGTTGTACAACTTGAGCAGGGACAGACCAAAAAATTCAAGCTCTAGAAGTGGCCAGAGTCTATGAGTACATCAAGCAACGAGGGCAGAATATTCGGTTTGCGGCACCCAAAGCCACGTCTTCTGCGATTTATGAAGACGATTTTGGCAGAAACACCGTTCCCTAAACTCATATCATTGCTTATCATTCTCTGGCTTCTCTTTTCGGTAATACTGTATTTATTCGAGCGCGATGCGGAGGGAACTTCAATAAAATCATTTGGCGACGCGTTATACTGGGGAATTGCTGCGTTTTCAACAGCTGGCCTGGCCAGTGCACCACTGAATCAAAGCGCTCAAATCATCGGCAGTATATGGATGGTAGTTGGTTCTATTATATTTTTCGGGACTATCGTTGCAACAGTAACAAGTTATTTTAATCGCCCAATGAAACGCCCCGTGAAACAAATCATCGATACCATTGAATACAACCTGGAACAGCTTCAGGATCTTAATGAAGACGAACTCGACCTGCTCAAACAAACCACCAACTCGCTAATCGATAACATCGAAAGATTAAAAAAGGCTTCTTAGAGGAAGGTGGGCCGGATGGCCAGCAATAGAAGACGTAACGATAGAACGTCATTTGAAAAAATGGACGTCATCGAAGTCATTGAGCGCTTGTCTGCAAATTCCAGTCACGGACTCTCAAGTGAGGAAGCAGAAAACAGACTTCAACAATACGGCGAAAACTCTGTTGAAGAACGCAAAGGAAACCCGGTCAAGCAGTTCTTCATGCATTTTTGGGGACCAATACCCTGGATGATTGAAATTGCGCTTATTCTCGCAGGTGCCGTGCAAAGATGGGAAGAATTCGGTGTCATTTTTCTCATGCTGATGATAAACGGCGGCGTAAGCTTCTGGCATGAGAATAAGGCCAGCAATGCCATACAGGAACTAAAACAAAAGCTTGCTCTGGAAGCAGTTGTAATTCGAGACGGAAAGCAGAAGAAGGTAGAGGCCAGATTTCTTGTACCCGGCGATGTAGTAGTCCTGCGCATGGGGGACGTAATTCCCGCAGATGCTAAGATTCTACAGGATCAGAACATAAGTATTGACGAATCCTCACTTACGGGCGAATCGCTGCCGGTAGATAAAAACTCAAGTGATGTAGTTTATTCAGGTACTACTGCAAAGCAGGGTGAAGCCAGAGCGGTCGTTATCGGTACTGGAAACAATACAAAATTCGCACGTACGGTAGAACTTGTCGAGACTGCCGGTCAGACATCGCATTTTCAAAAGGCAGTGCTTAGAATCGGTTATTTCCTGATTTTCACTGTACTCATCCTTGTCGCAGTCATAATATCCGTTTCGCTGACAATACGGGATGATGACTGGGTGGATGTAATAATATTCGCGCTGGGCCTTACTGTAGCCGGTATTCCAGTCGCGCTTCCTGCCGTTCTTTCTGTAACTATGTCTATAGGCGCTAATCGTCTGGCTGAAATGAAGGCCATTGTGGCAAGACTGGCTGCTATGGAGGAAATGGCCGGTTTAGACGTTCTTTGCGCCGATAAAACAGGTACACTTACTAAAAACCAGCTTGAACTGCAGGAACCTGTCGTTCTGGACGCAGAGGATAAACATGATCTGATAATTGCTGCGGCCCTCACTGCTCGAAGAGATACCGACGATCCCATTGATGGCGCTATTCTAGGAGCACTTGAGAACCAGGATGAATTAAATGACTATAATGTAGTAGAATTCAATCTCTTCGATTCTACTCGCAAGTACGCGGACGCGAAGATACAGCGAAATGGAAATAAGTACACCGTAGCCAAGGGAGCACCGCAAGTAATCCTGAATCTGATTCATGTCGATGAATCAAAGCGAAAAGAGGTATTCGATAAGGTAGATGAACTGGGCGAATCAGGCTATCGATCTCTTGGCGTCGCGCGTACGGACAAGAACGGCGACTGGCACTATCTTGGCATCCTCCCTTTACTTGATCCTCCAAGAGAAGATTCTGCGGATGCTATCAAAAGCGCCAGAGATCATAATATCGATGTACGAATGGTAACCGGAGATCATGCTGCTATAGGCAAGCAGGTATTGAGACAGCTTGGTCTTGGTCAAAACGTACGTAAAGCGTCGGAGATGTTTAAAGAGGAAACCGAAGAAGAGCAGCAAAATATCGAAGAAGACGATCAAATCAGTGACGAATTACTCTCGGCAGACGGCTTCGCAGAGGTCACACCTGAACATAAATTTAAGATAATAAAACAGTTTCAAGCCAACGATCGTATTGTAGGCATGACCGGTGACGGAGTAAATGATGCGCCGGCGCTGCGACAGGCCGATGTAGGTATAGCGGTTCCGGGAGCCACCGATGCGGCACGATCAGCAGCAGCCTTGGTTCTCACCGAGCAGGGACTGGGTGTTATAACACAGGCGGTCGAGGAAGCAAGGCGAATATTCGGACGAATGACAAGCTATGCGACTTACAGAATAGCAGAGACCGTGAGATTGGTCTCGTTTGTATCTCTCTCCATTCTGGCATTCAATTTCTATCCAGTAACCCCGATCATGATAGTATTGCTGGCCATTTTAAATGACATACCTATAATGGCCATAGCCTGGGATAATGCACGGACACCTAAACATCCTGTACGATGGAATATGGGGGATGTTCTCACAATTGCCACTATACTGGGCTTATCTGGCGTGGTCTCATCATTTTTGATTTACTGGTTTCTGAGAGTATTTACTGATATCCCAACCGAGGTAATTCAGACCATAATCTTCCTTAAACTCCTCGTAGCCGGTCATATGACTATCTTCCTTACCCGAAATAGAGGCTGGCTCTGGGAGAAACCCTATCCAAGTGTCATCCTGTTTATCGCGCTGGAAGCCACTCAGATATTGGGCACCCTTGCAGCGGTGTATGGCTGGCTTATCGAGCCAATTGGCTGGGGTTATGCATTGGCTATCTGGGGATATGCTATTTTGTGGATGTTCATCAATAATGCAATTAAGGTTCTTGCCCTCAATATGATTAAGAGAGTGCAGGATAAACCTGTCTTCAGTGAATAAGTTAAGAATCAACAATTGTAGATTGGATAAGGTACACTACAGCAGCGACTGTCGCTGCATAAATAACCATTTTGATCGCAGAAATAAACATATTTATTTTCGACATCTTGCCCAGGTACAGTCCCACGAATGAAACTGAAATCATTACCAGTCCAATTGAATAAAACATTGTATAGGATTCAAAGCCTGCCAGATAGGGAATTCTATTTCACTAACGGTATAATGGGTTCCCTGAAGCAGCCTTACATTGTTCAGGCTCAGGGCAAGTATGTAAAACTGTCCATCGTACATTAGGAGCGGAAGTAGGGGCTTGACGTGAAACCGTTTTGAAGCCATAGACAGTTGCTGCAATTCGATCGGCAGACGGTATAATCGATAAAGGTTATCTGAGGAGTATATGGCTAACCCGTCTCTTTGGTGCCGCCAGAATACATCATCTTCGATATGTTTTCTTACAGGTAAAGGCAGTCGATCCCTCTCGCTTGATGGAATAGCTCCCTCATAAAGCTTCTGTTCAGTAACTCTCATCAGGTTCTTCAATCTGAGGTTCTTATTTATACCATTACCTGCCCGATACGTTGTCATAAAAAATGAAAGACAAACGCTATCATTCGTTTCAATTAAAGCTTCCAAATCATCAACGGAAAAAAATAGTCATACCTTAATACTCCTTATGCTGTCAATATGGACTAACTGGATGTAGTTTGCATTAGTATGTCCATCACTTATTCAGGCTTTGATCATCTTGGCACCGCACTCCGGGCATGGGACGTTATAACATGGCATCCCTCTTTTGTGAGCAGTCCTTTTCCCGCACGCCGGACAAACACATTCGCCTCCAGGTCCTGATCCGGGTTTTGTGCCTCCCATTCTTCCCATTCCTTTACTTCTACCTTTTGCCGAACCACTACCCCAGGGTGGTCCTGTACCATCTCCGCGTGGCATAACGTACCTCCTATCGTAGCTACTCGCTGGATCTCTTTTCCAGATTAGCCAATCGTTCAATAATGCTATTTAATTGATGCTCAATATGTTCAGTTCGAATCATTAAAATCTCTAACTTTGTCTCCAATTCTTTTACTGCCATACCGCCTCCGGTAGAAGATACACTCGCACTATAACGCTTGGGTGGTAAAGCATCTCGATAATGTAATCCTCTGCCGAATCCAAATGGCATGTTAACTACCTTCTTGAATAATATTAACGTTTACGTTTTCGAACAACGAGGTCATCATCATCATCGATGTGGTTTATGCCAGTTACTACTTCACCCAATTCACTGTCAAGGCAAGTATCTAAGATAACAAGAGTAGATTGCTTGAACTTGATAACTGTATCGTTTTCTGAGGTTCAGCGCCTCAATAGTATGGCATTAACAAAAGGATTTGCTTTCATCTCAGTAAAGTATAGCGAAAAGAATAAATCATGCATCATCCTTGAGACTAATTCTTTCTCGCTTAAAGAGTTAATCCAACTGTATAAAACGTCAATTAAAATGAAGTTCGAATATTTTACGGGTGTACGACTGGTTTTGATTAATCCTATTGGAAGGCGTATATAGCTCGGTGGTCGATGTATATTTGGATTTTCAGGATTATAATTCAATCCATGTTATTCACACCTGAAAGGGGGGTGTATGAGTACCAATGATACTGATTACGAAAACAGAATACGATCTATCGAAAATCGCATTGACAGCTTAGAGAAACAGGCAAAAGGGCAAACTAGCATATGGGTGGAACGGTTCATGTATTGGATTATTGTAATTGCATTGATTGTTGCTATTATATTAATGGTATAGTCAGTTGATTAGGAGTTATTATGCATGAAGAAATCAATTCAATAAACAAACTAACCGGCGAATATGATAAAACGCTCGAACGGCTTCAACGCTGCGAACTGGCAGTTACCGAGTTGACAAAACTACATAAGGAATGGGTACCTGGAAGCCCACCTGATCTGGATGTCAAGTATAATGAATTGATAGATGCTTTGTCTGAAATTCAGAACGATTTGGAAGAGCACAGCCGTTACGAAGAGAAGGAGATAATTCCTGTTTTGTATGAGCACGCAGGTGAAATAATCAATCGAGGGCTTGTGCTTGAGCACGAAAAGATACTTGACTCCATTACTTATTTAAGGAAATCCGCGGAATCATTGTACGGCAAGGTCGATAGTCGTGATCAGAGAATAGCGCAGGAGGTCGATGTAAGGGAAGCAATAAGAGCAATTCTTCAGCTTGTTCAAAGACACTGCGATACGCAATATATAATATATGGTCTGGCCAAGGATGTTCTTTCAAATACTAACGAACTGGATAAACGTAGGGGCTCTACTTTCAATATTTGAGGCTGTCAATATTTATTTCGTCTCTTCCATCTGTTGCCAAATCTTCTGAGTATCCGTGGTCGTACCTTGTACCTTCTTGTTGTATATTTCGTTTATATTGGTGACGAGTTTATGTATGGTATCAGGACCACCAACGCGTCCCGCTTTGCGCAGCGTCTCTGTCGTGATATTATCAGGACTTCCATGATCGTCATCAGGCATCATGCAACCACAATTCCAGCACATGCTACACCTCCCCGTTTTTAATGTAGTTCAATAGTATATACCACATACATCACACTTGAATTGTCCTGGCGGGGCAAACTAATCCAGACTATTAACCAATGCGATGGCTCCGATAATTATCAGATACAGGCCTATTACAATCGCGACAATCCTGGGCCATACTATTATGATTATTCCAACAACTATACTTATGATTCCGGCTACAAGTCCACTTACTTCTATTACATCCATGAAACTCCTCCGTATATCGAGATATTGTCCTTGCCTATGGGTATAAGCCGTTACGTCAATAACGTGTGTTAAATTATTTTGCTGTTAAATTGATCGCCTTATAACCAGGTCATTGTCTTCGTTTACATCGTCGATATCTATGATCGCATCACCGAGCTCCGCCTCAACCAACCCATCAACAACAATTAATGGCGTACCAGCACACCAAATTATTCTATCGTTCAAATAAAAACCGTTTAATTTTAGAGAAAGTTGTCCCTCAGATCGGTTTAGACGTAATCCTAGATTGGGCTTCAGGTCGCTTCTAAGCAATGCATCCCTGAGGATAATTCCTGCCAAAACACTTATTTTCAGCATAGCTCTCGTCCTCTATAAAAGTATCTGTCTCACCTATATTTATACAGTAAAGAGTATTTAAAATCATCACCCTAGTGGTGTAATCCTTCCCTCCATACGGTTTAATCTGCGTAGGGTATACTTATTTTTTGGTAATCCTTTTGGATATTTACGAACAAATTTTAATTGACAACCGGTTGATTGGAAGCGCATCATCGCTTTTCTCTAGTATATTAATTAGCATGATGATATAATCTAGAAGTGCCCGAAGTCCTAATACTTCAGATGCAGAACTAGACTCGTACCAAGTAATAACCTCGAGGCACTCAGAATAATATCTCCTCAGATTTCCAGCTATTCATAAAGTAAAGTAATTGATATTCGAAAAACAGCGTTATTAAAAGGCAGTTTATCTAGATAACTATAATTTATTTGTGTATAAGGCGGGATCTGGACTATGGACCAGTGGAATAACCTCCAAAAAATTGACACAGTCAAACGAGGCCTGGAACAAGCTCTTGTGGACAGTGGCGCGCTGTCCGATACGGTTAAACTGGGGCTTGAATCACTCATCAACGAAATGAATACGTATCGTCTGGAACTTGAGATACAAAACAGAGAACTTAAACAGGCCAATGACGACCTAAGTGAAATACGTGATCACTATCGTGATCTGTTCGATTATGCGCCTGTATCCTGCTTTATTCTAGGAGATAACAACAGGATTATTGAAGTTAATCTCACTGCATGCACTCTCCTCGACAGACAGAGAGAAGAGCTGCTTAACAGTACCTTTACCGATCTGATCTTTGGTGAAGACTTACCTTTATATGAGGCGCGATGCATAAAACCGCTAAAACGAAAAGAAAATAGACAATGCCGTCTTCGCCTTCTGAAGAATGATTGCTCACTACAATGGGTAAGGCTCGAAATAACTTCCCTTGATGAATTGTCGCATATTGCCGCGGTGGATATAACTAATATCATAGAGTATGAGCTTTTAGTTGAGAATGTCGAACATAAATACCATGATCTCGCCCATGGTATAACAGATATGTTCTTTGCTCTGGACAGAAATTTGCGTTTCACCTTTGTGAACAGAGCTTGTGAAGACTTCATAGGTACTTCAGCCGACCAAATACTCGGTAAACATATTACCTCTATACTGCCCGATACCGAAGCGCTGCGTTTAGCAAAGGACATATATATCACAGCAATAAAAGAAAACAGTTCTCAGACTTTTTTGACTGATTTTTTTGATGGTAAACGAAAATCTATTCTATTGGTTAGTGTATATCCCGCAGGGCAAGATATCTCGGTGCTGGTCAAGGATGTTACGGATCAGGAATTGAACAAGCGCCAGTTACAGTTTCAAGCGCTGGCCCTTCAGAGTACTCTCGATGCTATGTTGGCAATAGATAACGATGGAAAAGTGGTATATTTCAATAAGGCAGCCTCAAAGCTATACAATATACCAGCCGAAGAAGCTTACGGCGTACGCCTTGATAATCTCTATAGTTACTACTGGCTCTCTAAAGATGACGAGAAACGAACCTATAGCGATCTTAGCCAAAAAGGCGCGTGGTTCGGAAGAAATATACACATTAAACGAAATGGTGAGCGTATTTTTGTTGAATCAGCGGTATCGGTAATGGCGGATCAAGAAGGTAATCGTATCGGATTGCTTGCAGCTATTCGTGATATCACCGACAGAGTTGCATTTGAACAATATCAAGAGGAAATGGGACAACGTCTGGCCCTGGATAATATGGTCATGCAGGCTATTATGGAGAGCACTAACGCTCACCTTGCCTATTTGGATAGAGATTTTAACTTTGTGATGGTGAATCAACCATACGCTGAAGGATCGGGGTATTCAAAAAAGAAGCTCATCGGACGCAATCATTTTGAACTATTTCCGCATGGCGAAAACAAAAAGATTTTTGAAAATGTCAGGGATACTGGAAGATCCTACTCCGTTAAGGCAAAGGCATTTGAGTTTGAAGGTCAGCCGCAAAGAGGCGTTACGTATTGGGACTGGACACTCAGTCCAATTAGTGACAATGGCGGTAAGGTAATCGGAATAGTACTGTCACTTCTTGATGTGACAGAACAGACCAGGACCACAATGGCCTTACGTAAATCGGTAGAAAGACTTTCTTCAATAATCACTACCCCCGATATGTCTTCCAAAACTCCGACGACCGAAATGGCCTATATGGTACTTGAGCATCTCGAAACTCTATCCGCGTTACAACAGAGTGAATTTCGGCTGGACATGCTGCTTGAGAAACTGCCCTGTATTCTCTGGACAACAGATGAAGATTTGAATCTTACGTCCGTTATGGGGGCCGGCATGAAGAGTATGGATATTTCGGAAAGGGAGTTGATTGGAACACCTCTTAATCGATGGTTTGGCAATAAGGATAAGGGTGATATTATGGTTCTGGATGAACATAAACGTGCTCTGTCTGGTCCTACGCGCCAATTCGAAGCAGTAGTATTAGGAAAAACATATCAGTGTTATCTTCAGCATCTATCCATTGTCTCCGGAAGCAGATCGGGACTGATTGGTCTTGGCTTTGATCTTACAAGACAGAAAAAAGCCGAACTTGCTCAAAGAGCGCTCGCCCGTAAGCTGGTGTATGCCCAGGAAGCTGAGAGACGGGACATAGCCAGAGAACTACATGATGAAGTGGGTCAAGCGCTTACGGCTCTTGGAATTTTGTTGTTCAGGGCCGAAAAAGACAAGAAACTGTTAGAACAGGCAAGGCAGAGTGTCTCCAATTTAATTTCAACGGTACGTGCTATGTCACATACTTTGCGTCCGTCAGTTCTGGATGACCTGGGACTTGTTCCCGCGTTAAACTGGTATTTCAAGCAGTTTTCCGAACAAACTGGTATTAGCATTCATTTCAACCATCCCGCGCTTAAACGGAAAATTCCCTGGGAAACATCCATCACAGTCTATCGTATAATACAGGAGGGATTAAATAACATAGTCAAACATGCTGAGGTATCAGAGGCATCTGTGCAAATTAGCGTAAAACAAGATAAAGTATCTTTGGATATCGTAGACAAAGGTAAAGGCTTCGATCCGGATACTCTGGAACCTGGGGAATCGTCGGGCTTGAAGGGAATGAGGGAACGTGTTAATCTAATGAACGGTACGATAAGAATTGACAGTTCTCCAGGGATCGGAACACATATACAGATAGAGTTGCCCTTTCATAAGCAGGTGAAAACAGAGCAAGAGATAACTTTATGATATCAGTAGTACTTGTCGATGATCACCATGTTGTAAGGCAGGGATTTAAGGCTTTGCTGGATGCTGAAGAGGGTATTGAAGTTATCGGCGAGGCAAGTAATGGCATCGACGGTATAAAACTGGCAGAAAGCCTTAACCCCGACGTTCTTGTTCTTGATTTGATGATGAAGGGCGTCAATGGACTAGAAGTCGTAAAACAGGTCAGCAAGCGTTGTTATAACACTAAAATACTAGTACTTTCCATGTACGACAATGAGGAGTATGTCCTGGAGGCGCTGCGATCAGGTGCGACCGCATATGTACTAAAAGGTTCAACATCTGATGAATTAATTACCGCGGTACATTCAGTAGCTAATGACAAACGATATCTAAGTCCTTCTCTCACAGAAAGAGCGATAGAATTTTATCAAGAAAAAACGAAGAGCAAAAACTCGGAACCATCCGGGCTTACTATCCGGGAACGTGAGATACTTCAACTTATATATCAGGGTCAGACAAGCAGCGAGATCGCTGCCAGACTACACATTAGCCCCAGAACGGTTGATACGCACCGTATGAATCTGATGAAAAAGATTGGGGTAAAGAGTAAAACTGAACTGGTGCGATATGCACTCGAGCGCGGTATTGTCATCAGTATGAAATAGACGCTTTTCACGTTCATTCCGCTTATATCATACATATAATAACCGTATCCATCGTAATAGTTCGTCGAGTAAATATGAACTACGTATTTATTGCCGACTTCAATTATCATATAGTTACGTAATTTAACTGTTAGAAATACGTAGTCTGACTCATTTGAATTACGAGATTTTACGGATATTATCGGGCCTCTATTACCGCCATAATACACAACAGATGCTGGTTTCGACAATTAACCCATGAAAAACATGATTATGAACATAAATTATCAAGAGCCAAACACATCACAAACCAAAAGTAAAAATAAAGTTCTATTAATCCATTCTTACGCCCTCTTAAGGGAAGGGTTAGCAAACATCCTTCGGGATGCAGGTTTCGAGTTAGTAAACCAGGGCAATTCCATCTCCGATGCCGTTTCTTTGATCAATAAACATGATTGTGATCTTCTGTTGGTGGATGCTTGTCTGCATGACTTCAACCGGGAGACCATCGAAGACATTTCAGAAAGGGTACATGGGGCAATTGTTGTTCTGGCACAGCTGCCGGTATCGGATGATGTGAAGGAAATAGCATCAAGTTGTACGAGAGGTTGTCTAAGCCT
>Ga0180433_10004002_pt1 | contig 21031 bp, 21 predicted proteins | sample SS_ome_8_FD_132980 | JGI IMG/M metagenome (GOLD analysis project Ga0180433, IMG submission 132980) | Hypersaline lake sediment archaeal communities from the Salton Sea, California, USA - SS_1_D_1 metaG | ecosystem: Environmental > Aquatic > Non-marine Saline and Alkaline > Hypersaline >... | reverse complement strand
CGATGGACAATCGGCCAGGAATAGTTTACGCTGTAAAGACCTAGGGAAAATTCCCTAGGTCTTTACCAACGAGGTTCTATGACCGCAACGCTACAAAAACCAGTTGCTCCTTCTCTAAAAGGAGAAGTATATACAGTGATATGCGCAGCTTTTCATGCTCTCGTTTCGTCTCCAAACGAAACACTCGAAAACAAAGTCTCTTTTCTGTTTGAAAAAATCAAACACTATGCCCACGGGCTACGTCTTCCTCCTGAAATCAATCAGCTTACATGGAAGAATATTACACCTGCCTTCTTAATAGCATGCATACAGTTCCATGCAGACGGCAAAAACGTAAACTTTCTTGCTTTACAAAAGAAGTTAGAAGAGGCAAAACTACTGGATTTGCTCCGCTCAAGCGATGATGAAAAAAAGGTGTAAAAAATACTTTTCTTTGGGTACATTAAGCACTGACTCAGAGCAAGGACAAGGTTTAAAAGGTTCAGGATTATGTATAAGCGTATTTTATTAAAGTTATCTGGCGAAGCAATGATGGGGGATCTCCCTTACGGCATCTCTCATGAAGCCTGTTTTGAATGGGCACAAAGCATTAAAGAACTTGTCGATCAAGGGATTCAAGTCGCTCTCGTCATTGGTGCAGGCAATATTTTCCGAGGCTTGCAAGGAGAAAAAATGGGCTTTCAGCGTACTCCTGCAGACCATATGGGCATGCTCAGTACCATTATCAATGGCCTTGCATTTGAGCAAGCGCTCATTAAAGTGGGCGTTAAAAGCGTCATTATGAGCGCCGTAGACTGCCACCCGATTGCAGAGCCTTATAACTGGCAAAAAGCTCTCTATCTCATGGACCAGGGACGTGTCATGCTCTTTGTAGGAGGTACCGGCAGCCCCTACTTTACAACCGATACGGCTGCAGCCCTGCGAGCAAGTCAAATGAGCGCAGATATCCTTATGAAAGGGACAAAAGTAAATGGCGTCTTCTCTAAAGACCCTGTCCTCTACCCCGATGCTGAACGATATGAATCCATTTCATATGATGAAGTTCTTGCCAAAAATCTCGGTGTAATGGATGCTACTTCCATCGCCCTATGTAGATCGAATAAACTACCTATTCTCGTTTTCAATATGAAAACAAAGAATTTACTAGAAGCTTTACAAAACAAAGATATTGCAACCATTGTTCACTAAAAGAGGAAGATATGTCTGAAGAAATTCTCGAAAAAGCAAAAACAAAAATGGCCCAATCCTTAGAGCACTTAAAAGAAGAGCTTAAAGGTGTACGTACCGGGCGTGCAAGCCCCAACTTTGTCGCCTCCATAGAATTAGAGGTATATGGCTCAAAAATGCACTTAAGGGACATTGCAAGCATCACAGCACCAGAACCTCGACAGCTTCTCATCACCCCTTACGATGCACATAACGTGCAAGCTTGCTCAAAAGCAATTGAAAAGGCAAATCTTGGTCTTAACCCTATCGTCGAAGGGAAAAGTGTTCGCGTTATCTTTCCAGAACTCGATCAAAATCGCCGTAAAGAGCTTGTCAAACTATGCCAAGAACTTAAAGAAAAGGCAAAAGTTGCGATTCGTAATGTACGAAGAGAGTGTAATGAGGAGATTAAGGAAAAGAAAAAAGACAATATCATCCAAGAAGATGATGTACATCGCTTAGAGGATATCGTACAGAAGAAAACGGATGACTCCTGCCACTCTGTAGACGAGATCGTAAAGGCCAAAGAAAAAGATATCATGACGATTTAACCTTTCTCTTGCAAAAAAGAAAGCGTTCATACTACAATTAGTTATCCAAATTAGCTTGGTACTAATTTTGGCCCCATCGTCTAGCCAGGTCTAGGACACCGGATTTTCATTCCGATAACAGGGGTTCGAATCCCCTTGGGGTCAAGACTTTTACTTAACGTAAAAGGAGTAAAAAGCAATGTGGGTCTTTAGCTCAGCGGTTAGAGCACCTCACTTTTAATGAGGGGGTCGATGGTTCGAATCCATCAAGACTCACATCTTTTCTCTTCTAACGAGGCCCATGAAAAATTTAAAATCGTTCAAATTTAAATTTTTTGCTAGCACCTTTTTTCTGATCATCCTCTTTTTGAGCCTCATGTACCCCTTCATCTCCAATACTATTCAAAGAATTATTGTACAATCGATGAATGGCCGTGCCGAAGAGATCATCGCCTCTGTCACACAAGCGAAAAATGAGCGGGCCCTCCTCCAGGCAGTCAAAGATGAAGCCTACTTTGTCTTTTTTCACATCTCCCTTATAGATGCAAAAAAACAGCTCCTTTACGACTCCCACCAAAAGAGGCTCCTCGATCTTTCCACTCTTGCAATTACAGACACCTCTGCAGAGGTGCAAAATGCCCTTAAAAAGGGTATCGATTACTCTGAAGAGTTCTCACCACTTCTCGGGCAAAAGCTGATCTACCTAGCAAAAAGATTTGAATTCCAAGGCAAATCCTACATCCTTCGCCTCTCCTTCCCCCATGAATATATCTACGACTTAAAAAGAAGCTTTAAAATAGGCTTTATCGTCTTTTCCTCCCTTGCCTTTATCCTCTTTAGCATGATGACCATTCTCGTCCTCTTCCACTTTATGAGCCCCATCCGAACTATTATCAAGGCGATTAAGCCCTACCAGGAGGGCAGGAGTAAGTTCATTCCAGAAATCACCATCCACACCTATTTCCGTGACGAGTTCTCAGACCTTGCTACCACAATGAACTCTCTCTCTGAGAGGATAAAAAAGCAGATCAGCTCCCTTACAGACGAGCGTAATGAAAAAAGCGCCATCTTAGAGTCCCTTGCAGAGGGTGTTCTAGCAGTCGATAATAAGCTCGAAATATCCTATGCCAATAACCATGCACTCCAATTCCTGCACCTCGAGCGCAGCTATATCGGTACCCCTTTCCCCTCTCATATCCACCCAAAATGCCACAGCCTTCTCTGTAAGTGTATCGATGAAAAAAAGTGCCTCAATGGAGAGGTGCAAGTCTTTCATGAGGGTAAGTCTCAACACCTTAATATCGTCGCCTCTCCCCGTGTCCAGCAGGGTGGTGCTATCCTCGTCTTACAAGATAAATCGATCCATTATAAGATCTTAGAGATGCGAAAAGAATTTATCGCCAATGCTTCTCATGAATTAAAAACACCTATTACCATTATCCGTGGCTTTGCAGAAACGCTCCATGATAACCCCCATCTGGAACCAGAGACGATTAAAGAGGTGACGCATAAAATCGTCAGAAACTCCCATAGAATGACTAAAATCATTCAGAACCTTCTTACTCTTTCTGATATTGAGCATCTTCCACAGTTTAGGCTCCAACCATGTGATCTTGTTGCCCTCGTTAAACATATCAAACAGACCCTTTTAAACGTCTACCCTGATGCAACGATCGAGAGTATTCAAAATAAAGAGCAGATTATTGTACATGCCGATAAAGACCTTTTAGAAGTGGCCATTATGAACCTCGTCGATAATGGTGCAAAGTATTCCAAAGGAATCCCCCATATTACCGTCTTTTTAGAGGAAAAGGATTCATCTGTAACGATTCAGGTGCGAGATAAAGGCATCGGCATCCCCAAAGAAGACGCACCTCACATCTTCAATAGGTTTTATACTGTCAATAAGATGGAATCAAAAAAACTTGGAGGCTCAGGTCTCGGCCTCTCCATAGTAGAAACGATCATTGAAAAGCATTTCGGCTCTATCTCCTGCTCCTCTCAACTAGGAAAGGGTACCATATTCACAATTACCCTTCCGATTCAGCAAGAGAAACAACCATGATATCCGTAACCATTCTTACAAAAAATAGTGCACCTTTTCTCCACTCGCTCCTTACTCAATTAGTCTCTTTCCCTGAGGTGATTATATTAGATACTGGCTCTGAGGATGATACACTAAAAATCGCAGCCCAGTTTGCAAATGTGTCTATCCACACCTCTCCATTTGTAGGTTTTGGAAAAACGCACAATATTGCATCAGATCTCGCTCATCATGAATGGATCCTCTCTCTCGATAGCGATGAAATCCCAACAGACGAACTCATTGAAGAGATCCATTCTCTCGATCTCGATCCCAATTCGGTCTACTCTATTTCTCGTCATAATTGGTATCGAAATAAATGGATAAAGGGATGTGGCTGGTACCCAGACAGGGTCGTTCGGCTCTATAATAAAAAAGCGACTCGTTTTTCTGAAGATGAGGTTCATGAGACTGTTTTATCTAAGCACCTACAAATCATATCTCTGAAAAATCCAGTCAATCATCACCCCTACAACTCCATTGATGATTTCTTAAGAAAGATGAGCCTCTATTCATCCCTTTTTGCCAAACAACACAAAGGACGTAAAAAAGCTTCTTTTGTAACTGCTCTTTCTCACGGCTGTTGGGCTTTTTTTAAAAGCTTCTTTCTCAAACGAGGCTTTCTTCTTGGCACTGAAGGACTTGAAATCTCTCTTTATAATAGCATCACCGCCTATTATAAATACCTAAAATTACGATTATAGTTTTTTGACTTTATTTCTTTTTTTATATTAAAAGCAAAAAAGAAACAGAGGATTAAAATGAATCAATTATCACTAGATGATATTACTCTCTCAAAAGAAGCAAAAGATGCGAATGCAGAAATGCTCACAAGCGCAGTCGAGTGGGCAAAAGAGCAGTATAGCACGCTCGACTTACCCTTTGAAAAACATGAAAAAAAGCTGCAGAAAGAGTACAAAGAACAGCTAGAGCATATCTGGAAACAGATTGCCTATAGCATCTATCTCATCAAAGATGCGCTGGAATATATGCAAGCAACCCAACTTCCACAACAAAACAAAGAGCTTTTTTCTTCTATTGATAACATCTTAAAAGCACTCAAAAATCCCCCAGAATCGATTCAAGAAGAACAGCTTATGGATGTTTTTCATCTTTCCTGGGACTTTATGGACTTTGCCTTTCAACTTGCCTTCCGTTTTCTCGATAATAAGGAGTATGAAAAAGGAGAGAGCGTTTTTCATTTCCTCATTCTGCTTCATAGAGACGTGCCCGACTATATGCTCTATCTTGCACACGCCCAATTCTTACAGAAAAAATATACACAAGCTGCAGAAAACTACATGCTCTTTCTTTTACACGATGAGGAGCATACAGACGCTCTATTCAATATGGCATACTGCCTCTATGAAACAAAAGAATATGCGATGGCCCTCTCAGTTATTGAAAAAATAGAAAAATTGACTCAAAAAGAAGAAGTTATAGAACTTAAAACCCGCTGCCAAAAGGAACTCAAATAATATGGAACATATACAACGACCCCCTCTGGAAAGCTCCGCCCCCCCCTTACAGCCTGTTACAACCCCCAGCTCCGACCTTTCTCTCATAGGTACAGCACAAGGCAACGCTTCTCAACCTCCTACAAACGCATCCCCTCGTCCTTCCACAACAAAAAAGGAGGGACTTCCTCTTGCCGAGCGAATTAAAAACTTCTTTAAGAACACTGACTGGAAAAAGGTCGGAAAATATGCCTTAATCACAACCATTGTAGCCGCAGCTCTCTTTACAGGGTTTGGTGTACCATTTATTGTACTCGGCGTTGCGGCTCTTAAAATTATGCCATTTATCCTACTTGGCACTCTGGGCACCACTGCAGTCGGGGCAGGAACATATGCTTTAAAACAACTTGATAAGCAATTTCCTGAAAAAGGGTAAGACAATTAGATACTAGATTTTTATCAATAACTGTAGCACCTTTTTATGCCCCGATGAAAAAGGGAGAGATGAAAGCTCCTCTTTATTGATCCAAACACACCCTCGAGGCGCCTCAAATTCCGCTGCTTTCAAGCGATGTGGATACAATGTAACTCGATAACGAGTAAAGGACTGCTCAATCTTTTCAAAAGATTCGACATATATTGCTTCAAAAGGTACTATAAGGTCAATCTGATGCTCCCTATAAGGCAACTCATACAGCCCTGCCATCAGCCCTTTGCCAACCGGTTTTTTAAGAAGAACCTTATCACTTGTCTCTATTACAAACACATCGCGCTGAAGCTTTTCGTAAATGACTTTCCGCTTCTTTCGAGGATAGCCCTCTACTGCTTTTTCTCGATATGCAAGACATCGACCCTGCAAGGGGCACTTTGCGCACTGTGGATTTGTCTTTGTGCACAGAACTGCGCCAAGTTCAATAAACGCCTCTGCAGCTATGTGTGTATTCTTTTCTGGCAAAAGTTCAAAAAGCTGTTTCTGCATTTTTTTCCTCGTGACTGCAACATCTACAGGACCCTCTTCCATAAAGAGCCTTGAGAGAACTCGCATTACATTGGCATCAAGGGGCGCTGCTCTATATTGAAAACCAAAAGCTAAAATAGCCTCGACAGTATAAGGGCCAAGCCCTTTTATTGAATAGAGAGCCTCTCTGTGAGAAGGAAAGTGACCTCCAAAACGGGCTACAATATCTTTTGCTCCAGAGAGGAGAGAACGTGCTCTTCTATAATAGCCCAAACCCTCCCACAACTTAATCACCTCTTCCTCAGAGGCTTTTGCGAGAGTTTCTATATTGGGAAAACGTTCCATCCATCGAACAAAATAGGGAACAACACGCTCTGCTTGCGTTTGCTGGAGCATGACTTCTGAAATAAAAACGCTATAAGGGCTCCTTTTTTCTCGAAAAATAAAGGAGCGCTTATTCTTTTGAAACCACTTTTCTAGTTTTTCCATTTGAATTTTAGGAAAAACTGTAACAAAACGTCTCGTTTATTTGTTTAAATAAATACGAACACCAGCACCTATTGCAGTCGCAATAAACAACCCTGGCACAGAAATAAGAAGGATTAAAAGTGTTGCGACCGCAACAAAACTTTTAAAGACCCCCTCTTCTTGGATCTTATCAGCCAGTGTCTTTGTTATCATAAAAAGAGGCTGAGCGTAGTAAAGGCCTAAAATAATTCCCACAATTGCTCCACCCCAAAACTCACTAAAAAGAGATAACAGTATACCCACAATCAGAGCAAGATAGGCAAGTGATTCGAGTTTATTGCTATTAACCATCTCCATAAAAGTCTCTTTTTTGGGAGGAAGTATCTCCTTTTCTGGATCATTTTCCATTGCTATTCTCCTATATTTTCAGTTAACATTTCTGATACCTTATAAGGTAAAGTTTTGTCAAAAGGAAAATAGCTAAAAAGATGACATTTCGCCCCTGGCACCTAAGAAAAATCAACTGCATTTTGATGCTCCTTATTGGAGCAGTCCTGTGTCTATTGCTCGCTCTTCTTTTCTTTCGCTCGGACGTACAACCCCTTCTGCCTTCTGTGGAAGTCAAAAAAGAATGGAGACTTCCTTCGACATTTCACCTTCCAGAAAAAGCATATAGTGCTATCGATGAGCAGTTTTTTCGTCTTGAAAAAGGGCTTTCGGCTACCACCTTGCCTGATTTACGCACCCTTTTTGTCTCCTATGGAAAGATCCAACGGCCCGGATCAAAGGCGATCGAAAAAAAATACCTTATTGGGATACGAGGAAAACCCTCCTATATCAGCGCCTTTCCAAATGAGAAAATCTACCTCCAATATGACCAAGGGTCTTCCCTACATAAGTGGTCTTTTAGCAAAGACAATATACCGACCTCCATCTGGCTGCAGATTGAAGAGACCAACGGCCAAATAACTGCCTTTCTCTTTATGAAAGACCTGGAAGGCAATGTCATACAAAAACCAAAAACCCACGCGCAGTTTATTCTCAATGAGGTTCCCCTTCTTCTTACCCCTGAAACTCTTGAGGGATGGACAATTGGTTCGATGAATGTAGACCGTTCCTTCCTCGAACAGCAAAATGCCCGCTGGTATGGAAAGGATGCCGTTTTACAAGAGTATGGCGGAAAAGAATATGAGGATGAGGCCAAAAAAGAGCACATTGAATTCCATAGCGGGAAAAAAAGCTATTCAATCTATGGAGAAGAGGGTTCTCTTTTCTCCTTTAATGAGGAAGATGACCGCTGGGAAGAGGTAGCAAAGGGAGATAGCAAAGCAACTGAAGGGAAACACCTTTTAGAAGTTGCCAAAGTTTCTGACTCGACCCTCTCCTTTGTCCTTTGGGATGCAGAAGGCACAAAAAAACTCCCCCTAGACCTGCATAAGCTTCCAGACCTGCCTCCAGGCCTCTTTGATTTAAACATCAAACTTATTGGAGCTCTCTCACGAGAGGTATGGATCACAGAAATTGAGGGCCAGCGCCTCACTCTTAAAGCTGATGACTGGTTCCTCATTAAAGATAGAGAACTACAAAAAATAACCACTGAAGACGAGCTCGATGAATACCTCAAGGGCCTTCTTTCCGGAGAACTTCTCGTCTTAGAAGAGGTCTCTAAAACAGGCGGAGAAATTGCTCTTTTGGGAAAACGTTTCAATAGTATGAGAACAAAATACATTGATGTTCGTATCCCTATGAGTAAAGCCTCAGAGCGTTTAATGCCCCAAATAAAACCCCATTACTCTCCTCGTAAAAGAGGGGCTCATCAGGCTCCTTACGATTTTGATGATGAGGAACTCGATGATGAAAATGATTTTGACGATGAGGATTTCGATGATGAAAATTAATCTGCTTTTTCTTTTTCTTGTATGCAGCCCTTTTGCCTCTTTGGAAGCAATTAGCTTATCTGAAAAAAAAGCAAAACTTTCCAGCAAAGAGCACAGAGAGGGCAGTCAAGATTTTAATACTCTTTTAAAGCAACACAACCAGGAGATCACTGAGCAGCAAGAAAAGATCTCACAAATGCACAAGCAGGCTTTTACTGCATATGAAAAACTTGTTCAAGACCAAGCAAAAGAAGATACGCTCAATGCTTTTTTAAAAGAGGAAAGAGAGCTCCTTACAAAAGAAAAAAAAGAACTTCTTCTCTTACAAGACAACTGGAAAGAGCTCTCTAAACAGGGTATCGAAATTCCTTCTGAAGGGCTCTGGCACCAACCAGACACGACTGTCGGCCAACTTGTAATCGACTATGGCTCTTATGATTTTGTCTACCTCGTTCCTCCTGATATTGCTGGCTATAAAATCCATGTAAGCTCTCAACTCTCCATTCCAAAAGCAGCTTGGGGCACTATGCTCGAGCAGATTTTGTACTCCTATGGAATTGGTGTAAGAGAAATAAACCCTTTTGTAAAAGTTCTTTTCTTGCTGAAGGTCTCTCCTCCTGCCCCTGATCATATTACAAGCAACATCGAAGAGCTCCATCTTCTACCTGCAAACAAACGTATTTCCCTTATCCTATCGCCTCCTCCAAGTGATGCAAAGCGGATTTTTTCCTTTCTTGAAAAATGCATCTCGCAAGAACAGATGTCAGCTACTCTGATTTCCAATTTCATCTTACTCACAGGGCAGGTACGAGAGCTTTTAGAAATATCCAAAGTATATACTTTTTTGTCCTCGAACGAATTAACGCAAGAACACCGTTTTATTCCATTGCAAAAGACCAAAAGCGAAGAGGCTGCAAAAATTTTAAACTCCCTTTTCAATTCATCCGATGCACAAAGCTCTGGAGGCTCTGAGAAGCAACTTCCTTTCTTGGGGGGAGAAGCCCCTCCATCTCTTCGAATTATTCCTCTCCAGCATCCTTCTCAAGCACTTTTTCTCATTGGAAGCAAAAGCATTCTAGAAAAAGCTTCTCAAATGCTTGCAGACTTAGAAGCACAAATCGATGCAGCAAAGGAAAAAACAGTCTACATCTATGCCTGCCGCCACTCAACCTCTGTCGATCTGGCAAAAATGCTTAGCCAAGTCTATGGGAAGATGATCTCAACACCTCAAGCATTTGGGCAGCAAAACATCCCTACACCCCTTCCTGACGACAAGGAGAACCCCACCGAGAAAACAACTTCCAAAGAGGGGATCTCTGACAACTTTATCGTCGATAATAAGACAAATTCTATCATTATGGTCATCGAAACTGCCCTCCTAGATAAGATGAAGAGCTTGATTAAGGTACTCGATATACCAAAGAAGATGGTGCAACTCGATGTCCTCTTATTTGAGAAAAAAGTAAAGGATGCCAATACTTTTGGTCTTAATTTATTACGCCTTGGAGATGCAGCGACAGGAAAAAACACCACTAAGCTCCACTGGAATGATGGGTCAAAAAAAGGGCCAGGGCTTGGCATTTTAAATTTTGCCTTTTCGCAAGCAAAGTCTGGAGATTTTCCTTCTTACGACTTTGCCTACACCTTTCTTCTTTCACAAGACGATATCCAGGTTAATGCAAACCCCTCTGTAACGACTGTCAACCAAACTGCTGCAAAAATTTCTATCGTTGATGAAATTTCTATCAGCACGGGGACCTACACTGAAACAGCAAAAGATGAGAAACGGCCTCCTCTAGACGCTTTCACTCGTTCTGAATATGGTATTACTCTCAATATAACTCCTACAGTACACTCAGAAGGAGTTAATGAAAATGAAACTTCTGATCCCAAATTTATTACCATTGCTGCCGACCTCAGTTTTGAATCTTCCTCTGATCCAAAAGGCAATGATCGACCAGATATCACAAAGCGTAATGTAAAAAATGAGGTCCGTATTGCAGATGGCGAAACCCTTGTTTTAGGAGGCCTACGAAGTAAAAAATCCAGCTCTGGCCAGCAGTCGATTCCTTTCCTCGGAGAAATCCCTGGAATTGGTAAATTTTTTAGCTACACAACGCTTGTCGATGAGAGTACGGAGATGTTTATCTTCATCACTCCCCATATCATCTCTGATGACCGTGATACCTTTCATAAAACACGTCTTGAAGAACTTCAAAAGCGGCCTGGCGATATCCCTGAGTTTTTAGAAGAGGTCGAAATAAGTAAAAATAAAGAAAAGAAAATGATCTTCTCAAGAACTTTTAGAGCCCTTTTTGGTGCTGCTGATATTCGCAACCCGAAAAAAGAGTAACCTGATGGATCTACAAGAACTTTTTTCTACTTGGTGGAATAAGCTTACGCATAAAGAGGAGGAGAACCACTCTCATGAACCCTCTTTCATAGAGAGCTCGAGCTTCTCTTTTGATAAGGACAAAATTGAAGAGCTCGGCATCACCTCCTACGATGACCTTTCCTCTTTTGAAATCAATAAAGAGCTCGTCGATAAGGTTCCATATACCCTTTCAAAAAAACACCTCCTTCTTCCTGTAAAGGAGTCTGAAGAACTCATTACTATTGCAACTGCCAACCCCTTTAACATCGATGCGATCGAAGAATTACGACTACTGCTCGGAAAAAATGTCGAACCTGTCTATGTCCAAAAGCGGGTGATCTTAGATGCAATGCACACCTTTTATAGAAAAGAGGAAACGACTCAAGTAAAAGAAAGCGCCACTGAGGATATCTCAGAGGGTGATTTTCTCGAAGAGGGGATAGAGGTATATGATCTTCTTGACTCCTCTAAAGAGCTCTCTCCAGCGGTACAATTTATCAACTTTGCTATTTCTGAAGCGATCCGTCAAGGCGCCTCTGACATTCATTTTGAGCCACAAGAAAGTAAACTGCTCGTTCGTTACCGTATTGACGGAAGCTTACAAAATAGACATTCGCCCTCACAAGAACTCCAGACGCAAATTCTCACCCGCCTAAAAGTGATGGCAAAGATGGATATTGCGGAAAAAAGATTACCTCAAGATGGCCGTATTAAAATGCGCCTTGGTGGTAAAGTAGTTGACTTCAGGATGAGTACCCTTCCCACAGTAACTGGTGAACGGATTGTCTTACGTATCCTTGACAAGGGAAACATCGTTCTTGGTCTCGACCATATCAGCATGCCGAAAAAGCTGCTTGATCAGTTTCGCAATATGATCAACTCTCCAGAAGGAATTATTCTCGTTACAGGGCCTACTGGAAGCGGAAAAACAACGACGCTCTATAGTGCCATCGCCGAGCTTAAAAATGATGATACCAATATCATGACTATTGAGGATCCTGTTGAATATCGCCTCAAAGATATCGCTCAAATTGGTGTACAACCAAAAATAGGCCTTACCTTTGCAGCAGGCCTTCGTCATATCTTACGTCAAGACCCTGATATCATTATGATTGGTGAAATTAGAGATAAGGAAACCGCAGAAATTGCCATCCAGGCAGCGCTCACAGGCCATCTTGTCATCAGCACCCTTCATACAAATGATGCTCCCTCTGCCATCGCCCGCCTCGTCGATATGGGTGTCGAGCCCTATCTTATCTCCTCTTGCGTTATCGGTGTCTTAGCCCAGCGACTCGTTCGCAAGATCTGTCCTCACTGCAAAATAGGCTACGAAGCAACTCCTTCCGAACAAGATCAACTGGACCTTCCATCACCTACTCTTTTTAAAGGACAGGGTTGCCCAAAATGCTTTGAAACAGGTTTCTTAGGCCGCCAAGGGATTTTTGAGTTAATGCCGATCACCAACTTACTACGAAAACAACTGCTCTTCTCCCCAGATGCTTCTGAGTTACAAAAAATTGCATTAGAGTCAGGCCTTATGACACTACGCAGCCATGGAAAAGCACTCGTGGCAAAAGGAGTCACCACCTTCCAAGAGGTCTGGCGCGCAACAAAAGGGCAAGAAGACAGCTAAGCATATGGATCGTTTTATATACAAAGCTCTTACTCAGGAAGGAAAAAAAAGAGAAGGTATTGTCGAGGCAAAAAGCTTAGATGAAGCAAAGAAAAAGGTGCGTGCCTTACAGCTCATCTTAGTCTCTATTACAAAAAAGAAAACGGCAGAAAAAAACTCCTACTCTCTTAAGACAGAAGAACTTCTTTTATTAACAAGTCAACTTACACAGCTCTCTAAAGCACAAATCCCTCTCTATGAAAGCCTTCTTGCTTTAGAGGAGCAGACTCGAGGTGAGCGTTTACATAGCCTTGTCCTCTCCCTTGGAGAAAGGATAAAAATGGGAAAATCCTTCTCACAAGCAATTGGGGAATTTCCGGAAAGCTTTCCTCCGCTTTATAAAGCACTCATTAGTGCAGGGGAGACGGTCGGTAACCTCACCCTTTCTCTTGAACGCCTTACAGAACTTCTAGCCTACCAACAAAAGATAAAAAAGCAGTTTATCTCTGCTATCTCCTATCCACTTTTTTTGCTGATCGTGATGGCTGGTGTCATGACTCTCCTTTTTACCTTTGTCCTTCCCTCTTTAGAAAAACTCTTCGATGACCAGCCAGTGCCATGGTTTACAGAGATGATGTTTTCCCTTTCACATATGCTGACACGGTTCTGGCCCCTCGTTTTACTTCTCTTTTCCTCTCTTCTTATCTTTTCAGTTTGGCATTTTAAAAAAGCCTCTACTCGAAAAAAAATTGACCGACTTCTTCTTCGACTCCCTCTCATCAAAAAATATATGCTCCTCTCCTCTCTTGCCCGGTTTGCACGCACTTTAGGAACCCTCTTAGAGGGACGAGTGCCACTACCCAAGGCTCTTCTTTTTGCAGAAAACGCCCTCAACAATGCGGTCTTAACCCCTCTTTTTCAAAGAGCACAGCAAAAAGTACTCGATGGAAAAAGCTTAAGCAGCTCTTTATTGCAGTACGAGGAGATCCCTCCTCTGTTTTCCCGAATGATTAAAATTGGAGAGGAGACCGGCAAGCTTCCTCCGATGCTGTTCCAAGTTGCCTCTATGTATGAAAAGGACTCAGAAGAGCTCCTGAACCGCTCTCTTGCGGTATTGCAACCGCTTTTACTCATTCTTATGGGAATCATGGTTGCTGCAGTTATTCTGTCTGTTCTTCTCCCTCTCAGTAATTTCGGCTCTCAAATGCCGATGTAGCTTTTTATATCAAAAAATGCTATGACGCCCGGATAACTCACATTTTAGGTGTATAATATGTCTTCTGCTTCCTGTGCTTCGGTTGCTTCATCTGCAACCCCCTCTCTTTCGCTTTCACTTTCTCCCTCACCAGAACCCCTTCCCCCTCCACTACCAAAAACAAGAGAAGAAGACGCTACATCTCCCGACTCAAAAAGCGACCGTCCCGCCGAAGAAACAGAAAAAGCCTCGCCCTCTTTTTCAGACTCTGCATCCTCTACTACCTCCAAAGCTTCTCCCTCTTCTTCTACTTCAACTCGCTTTCCCTTTAAAGTACCTGTTCTTGGAGCTACTCGTGTCCGCCGCGCTCCTCGACACGAGGCGTGTCCCTCGGTTCTTTCCCCTGCAGAAAGAGGTGGACCTCTTCCTGGATGCGGCGCTGATCCTGGTGGTAGAAGCGCTCTTCATAAAGCTATTGATGAGAAAAACTTTCTTTTCGCGATTGAACTGATTCGTCAACAAAAGGGTATTAATAAACGCGATTCGACAGGTAGAACTCCCATTTTTTCCGCTGTCGAAACAGGCAATGCAAGTCTTGTGCAAAGCTTACTCGATGCAAAAGCCTTTGTCGATATTCTCGATTTTAAAAGAAACACGCCTCTCTCAATAGCCGTATCAGCTATTTGTGTAGCGAGAAAGCAGCGGGACAGCTTTAAACTACAACGAACAAAACTCTCATCTTCACAAACACAAGAAGAAGTACAACTTGCAACCCAAATCAACCTACTTTCTGCTAATATTGACCGCCTTTCGGCAAATATTGATCTTCTTCTTGAAAAGGGGGGAGGACCAGAAAAAGGCACTTTAAATCCAGAAGAGGGGGAGGGATTCTCCGGCACAACGCCTCTTCACATTGCCACCGCCTTTCGAGAAGTGGAAATCATGAAAAAATTAATCTATCCTTCCACTGTAAACTTGCAAGACGAAAGAGGAAGAACAGCTCTTCACCTTGCAGTAGATCTTGATGGTGGCGACAAAGTCCTGAAACAAAACCTAGGAGATCATCAGTTCAAAAAGATCTCTGAACATGCCCTCAACTTACTTCTTGGAAAAGGTGGAGCCGATCCAAATATAGCAGATGGGAATGGGAACACCCCTCTTTTTATACCTGTAGATCAAAATATGACACAATTTGCTTATATCCTCGTTAAAAGTGGGGCCCGTTTTCATGCTACAAATAAAAAGAATGAAACACCTTTTCAATTAGCTATTAATAATCCTTTAATGGTAAAACAATTCATGATCACCTCGCCGCGTCATCAACCTCCAGCAGCGGCTTCACTTGCAAGTGCTCCTCCTCTACATACCGCTATTGCGCACAATCAAGACTCTGCCCTTCTTGTTCTACAAAAAACTCAAAATATCACTGAACTAGACAGTGCAGGCAACTCTCCCTTACACCTTGCGGCCCAGCACCGCTCGCTTGACCTTATAAAAGAGCTCATTCGGAAATGCGAAACAGTAAAAGATGGAGATACCCCCGAAAAGATTGCAGTACGAAAAAAAGAGATGCTCCATGCAAAAAATGAGCAGGGAGACACTCCTCTTCATATCGCAGCACAAAATGGGTTTGATGCAATTGTCACCTTGTTACTCGAGCATAAAACCTATCCAACAGTAGTAAACCACCAGGGAGACACCCCTCTTTTATTAGCTCAAAAAAATCGCCACCCTTCTACCGTACGCATTCTCAATGACGCTCTTTCCGTCACGGTAGATATGTGCTGCTCGTCTTTTATTAACCTTGTTTTATCTTGTTTTGTTCCTCGTGCAGCAGAAACTCCCGAACAGCTTTTTGTTCCCGTACATCCTGATAAGCATCTAAAAGCTACATCTTATGAAGTCAAGAGGTAAAAATACCTATGAGCTCGGCGTCCCTGTCTTCTCTCTCCATTCAAACTTTGGATAACATAAGCCTGCAACGCCCTCCTTTGCCGCCAGGGTTTGTGCCTACTCCTTCACATCGGCTAGAGTCGCCGGAAGATGCGCAAGACTCTGCCTCTTTATCTGTCTCTGCCGCCTCAAATACCGGCTCTAAAATTTTTGCTGTAAGCCCTCTTTCTCAATCACTCGCACAAGGAAGTGCTTTTGTTTTTCCTACCCAGGCAGAGTCTCTACAGGGAAAGACTCCAAAGGCCCGACCCTCTTCAGCTTCCGTTTCTTCACGTGCTGCCTTTTCAAGCACTGCCAACTCCTCTGCCCCAAAGCGCAAAGAACGAACCTCCATTCAAGGGCGCTCTCCTTTGCATATCGCTATCGAAACAGGCAATGTATCTGAAGCTCTTAGTCTCATTGCAGCAAAACAATACATTCATTCTATGGATGACTTTGGACAAACTCCTCTCTTTTCAGCCACTATAAAGGGAAATACTCTTCTTATTCAAAGACTTATCGAAGCTAATGCTGATGTAAATACGCAAGATAAACAAAAGCAATCACCTCTTGTACTTGCAGCTACCTGGGAAAGCCATGAGAGCACTGCCCTCCTTCTTAAGCATAAGGCAGACGCCTCTTTGACCAATACTCAGAGGCAAACACCTTTACATATCGCGACTACTCTCAAAAACCTTCCCCTCATCAACATGCTCACTCAGACTCGCTCTCCCATGCTGCCAGATGCATACGGCAAAACTCCCCTCCAGATAGCAATAGATACGGATGATCACCAAGTGGTCGCCCACTTTCTCACTATGGTCGACCTCAATAACCCCTCTCCTCGTCACGCAGTCTCTCCCCTCCAGAGGGCTCTTATTCAAAAAAGTAGCCACTCTGCTCTTTTACTTTTAGGCAAAATGGACGCCCCTCATACACAAGACCAGATGGGTAACACTCCTTTACATCTTGCGGTAGATGGAGGGCTTATGCGCGTTATTCAGGCGCTTCTCAATCGAGAGGCCCCTATCCTCTCTCAAAATGTCGAAGGCAACACGCCTCTCCATCTTGCTGCACAAAAGGGCTTTGAAGATATCGTACAACTCCTCTTGCAATATAAAGCAGATCCTAAAAAAACAAACAACTTACATCAAACCCCTCTTCTTCTTGCTCAAGAAAAAGGCTTCTTATCCACTGCAACTACTCTTCAAAAGGCTATAGATGCTCAATCTGACGGGTGCTGGTCTCTGTGTAGCTGCTTTTTCTCTTGTTTTGCTCCCAAGGAAGACTCTATGTCACCTCGGTCCCACTCTCCCGCTTTCAGATCTTTACACTGTCCCGATAGTCAGCGGACATATGAGGTAAAATAATAGTTCTTTCCCCTATTTCGCTCCCCTTGGTATACTGGTGTTTAGTTGCTTGAATTCGTTAACAATTAGATGTTTTGGATTTTTCTCTCTGAGAAGTAGCTGACGACGAGATCATACACCAATCGTGTAGGCGAGGAGTCAGCTGCTTTTTAGGGAGGAAAAGACGATGCAGATAATTTAACGAATTCGAGTAACTAGACACTAGTTCCTAGTAGTTTTTTAAAAAGGAGTTTTATTGTTTTATGCGCAAAACAGCTACCAAAAAGAAAAGACGTGCCATTACCCTCATCGAAATGCTCATCGTCATCTCTCTTATTTCGATTATCACCGGTGCTCTTGCCCTCAATTATCAGGGCTCAATAGATAGGGGACGTGCACTCAAAACAAAAGAGCTCATCTCACGTATCGAAGCCATTTTAAACCTCCATCTTATTGATAGTCCTGGTGCAATCACCTCGCGCACGTCTGATGTAGATTATGCAAAAATTGTGCAAGCGTCTGCATTATGGAAGGGAAAACTCAAACAAGGGGAAGTCTTAAAAGATGGGTGGAACAAACCCTTTATTATTAAATATGAAAATGATGAGGTCTCCTGCTCTTCGCCCAAGTTTGATGCGTATGTAAAAGAGCACCCGATGGCTCAATAATTTAAACCCTCTGGTTTTAAAATGCGCTCAAAACGAAGTTTTTCTCTTATAGAAATTCTTATTGTATGCACTCTTCTTGCGCTTATCGGCGGATTTTCTATCCGTGGAGTAATGCAGTCATGGAAGAGGCGTGCTTTTCATACGGCGCTTACGCAATGTGAATCTTCTCTTTTAACGGCACAAAAATTGGCTCTTTTGCAACAGAACGAGCTCTCTTTGTACCTCGACAAACAAAAAAAAGCTCTTCTTATACGATGGCCTCCAGATATCTCAACTCCTTTACTACCAAAAAAACTCACTCTTCAAAAGATCACTCTTAAAGAGCCCTATACTGATACACAAACCCTTTCCCTACTCTTTGATACATATGGCATCTGTTCATTGAATGGAAAACCCCTCTCCTCTCTTCTTTTGTCCACAGAAAATGGCTCCTTTGAAAAGCGGCTCTACCTTCCCTCACACCCTCCTTTTTCAGAAAGAGAAAGCGATGCTCTCTATCCTAAGGAGGTAAAAAAAGACTATGTCTCCTAAAAAGCGCCACTCTTTTTTTCTCATCGAAATCCTCATCACCCTTGGTCTTGTCGGTGCAACCGTCAGCTTTCTCTTATTTGCACAACGCTTTGATGCAAAAAGCTTTGCAAGAAAAAAACACACCTATGAAAAAAATATCGCTCATGACCTTGCAATTGCCTATCTTATTGAAAAGATGCACGACCCTCAAAATGGCTGGGCTCATATGGAGTTACTCGAGCGTAAGGTCGCTTCAATTCCTCATGAAAAGCATGGCTTTCAAGCGCTCTACTCTTTCAAAGAAACAAAAGTATCTGATGATAAACATACCAAACTGATTGAAGTGACCCTCTTTCTCACACATCCTCACTTTCCTCCTCAAAAGACAAAAAAACCTCCTCGCTATCTGTTTTGCCTCAAGGAGGAAAAATGAAAAGACGCTCTTTTACCCTTCTTGAACTTCTCATTGCCTCTTCTCTTTTTATCCTTCTTCTCGGCAGTTTTTTTTCTATCTCTACGCTCGTTACAACACAGAAAAAGCTCCTACAAGAAAAGGGTTCACACATTGAAGAACGAGCTCTTTTCTCGCTTCAAATAAAAAACCTCCTTGCACAAGCAACCCACAAAAGCATCGAACAGTTTCATAAAGATAGAGCGCACTATTTTTATACCCCTGAGGAAAATGTGGTCGTCTTTACAATGAATCAAGGCCCAAATAGAGACTACCATTTCGGCGGAGAAGTACTTCTCAGGCTTTTTTTCGATAAAGAACAAGAAAAACTCTTTTTTGTTCTATGGCCTAATCCAAAAAAATTCCCCCACCACAAAAATTTTTCTACTCAAGGAAAAAAATATCTCCTCCTCTCAAACGTCTCCTCATTTTCCTGCTCTTTTCTAGACAAAGAAAAAAAAGAGCTCGTATGGCAACACATATGGAAAAAAGAAAAAGAAGAACATCCCCTTTTACTCGAAATCAAACTCACTCATAGGGGAGACACACTTACTTTTCGTTATCCGGTTGGCAGACAAGGAGCGGTTATTACCTTATAAGATATGCATACGATACCCTTTGCCCTTCTTCTCTTTCTCCTCTTTTCTGGCCTCAGCCTCACGATGATCCATCAGAGTAAACAGGACATTACCCTTTTTCATTTTATGCAAGAAGAATATACCCACCAACGAAACACTGTAAAAGATCATTTTAATGAAAAGGCACGTAAAACGTTTCGAGAACAGACCAACAAGGGAGAACCTCACCTTTTTTCTCGTATCAATCTTGCCCCTCTCTTTCAAGAGGCTGGAAGTCCAGGCAAAAAGTTCACAAAAGAACTCCTCACCAAATTTCTCAAAAAAAACTACGCTTTCAAACTAGAAAAACCAGAGGATCTTACAAAACTTGTTGATGCATGGAGTAAGCGCCATGACCCTCCTATACACAGTGAAAGCGATCTTTTTACTTTGAAACTCGAACCGGCTCTTCAAGAGCTTCTCGTCTATCTCTATGCCGATCGGAAAAAACCCCTTTCCTCGTTTATTTGTATACAGCCTAAAAATGAGAAAACACTCTGCATCTATCTTACAAAAAAAGAGATCCTGTACGCTCTTTTTGAGAATAAGGAAGAGGGGGATCGCTTTGCTGAAGAGAGAGTTCAGATCTATAAAACACTCAAAGCTACACCGAAAAACCTTAAAGACGATTTCAAAATAAAGCAAGTAGAGCGTTTAAAACAGCTCTCTCATCAGGGAGATAATGCATCTTCTATTAACTTTCAGATCTCCTCAACCAATCCGAGAAGCCCATAGAGAAGATATAGTTTCTTTAAAACGTTGGACAAGATCCTCTTGTACAGGAGAAGCATTTCCATACATACTCTCTTCGCTTTCATAGAGGAGTGAGAGGGTATGTGGAGACACCTCTGGATAAAGCTCTTTAATCTCCTCTTTTGTCTTACACACAAAAGGATGTTGATACACCTCTTCAAGAGTGCGCTTTAAAAGCTCTTCTAAAAAGACAAGTTCCTCTTTCAAAGTTCCTTGATATCCCCTCATCTCCTTTTCAGGATTAAAGGAGAGACCTTTTTCCTTCTTTCTCTTTTTTCTATACTCTTTATACAGAACAAAACCGACGAGAAAAAGCCCAATAAACGCAACTGAGAAGAGCATAAGCAAAAGATACCTTTTTCGTTGCTCCCGCAAAGCATGATAATAACGAACCTCCTTTTGCCCCCTTTCTTCAAAACTCATAGAGCGATTTTTTTCTGTAAGCTGAAGAGCAGTTACATCAAGCTTTAGAAGCCCTTTGGGCCTAAAAGGAGGAAAGCGCCGTATACACTGTATTACCTGCGGCAGGATTGCGACCTGCTCAATTTTTCCGTCAGTCATAAAAAGAAAAAAGCGGGGAGTAAAAGAGAGCTCTCCTGTTCTTCTCGGCTGTATATTGAATGCGAGCTGCAAAAAGCCCGCCTCTTTTTTTTGTATTTTGTAGGAAGATAGTCTCCAGCCCTGTGTGGGCAGCTCTCTTTCTAACCGCAAAAAAAACTCGGAAATAAGAGGCTCTTTTTTTACATCATACCTCATCTCCAAAAGAGCCTCTCGAGTCTCTCCAGGGTGTATGTTTTCTACAGACAAAGACATTTTCACATCTACACCATGTAACGAAGTACAAAAGAAAAAAAGAAGAAGCAGAATATTTCTCATCTTTTCTGTCGCCTCCGTTTAAAAAAGTGGCTTAGTTTTTTTTCAAACTGCTCTTTACACTCTACAGTAAGCTCTGAGGCCTTTGCTCTCATAATGAGCGATGTAAACTCTTTAT
>Ga0180433_10004000_pt1 | contig 21035 bp, 22 predicted proteins | sample SS_ome_8_FD_132980 | JGI IMG/M metagenome (GOLD analysis project Ga0180433, IMG submission 132980) | Hypersaline lake sediment archaeal communities from the Salton Sea, California, USA - SS_1_D_1 metaG | ecosystem: Environmental > Aquatic > Non-marine Saline and Alkaline > Hypersaline >... | reverse complement strand
CGGCGATTTGCCGGGCAAGTTGGCTCTTACCCTGGTCCCGGTCCTGGCTGAGCAGCTCCAGGATGAATACCTGCAGAAGCGTCTCGCATCTTATCTCAAGAACAGGATACGCCAGGCCGGGGAGGAGATAGAACGGCTCAAGGGCATGGGCGACGAGCCTAGAGCCGCCCTTGCCGCCCTTCACCGCGACCGCCTGTCTCAGCTTTCGGAGCAGTTTGAAGAGCGATGGAATGGAAGGATGCTGGAGGTTCTGAAGGAAGGCATGGACAGCGGCAGGGTGGAGATATTGACCAGCGCCGCCACCCATTCCCAGCTACCCTCCCTGGGCAGTTCTGCCTGCCGCCGGGCCCAGATAAAGCTTGGTATAGAGAGTTACCGCCATTATTTCCAGCGGGATCCCTGTGGGCTCTGGATCCCGGAATGCTCCTATATACCTGAACTCGATGAGGTGTTGGAGGAGTTCTCTCCCCCGTTGAGATATGTCATCTTGGACTTCGGAGCGGTGGAAAGCTCCCCGGAGAACGCACACACCTGGGAGCCCAGACGCCTGGGGAGCACCTCCCTCCTGGTCTTGATGCGTGACCTGGTGGCGCACAACCTGGTCTGGACTATAGAGGGCATTCCCTCCCATCCCTACTACCGGGATTATGCCAAGCGCGATGAAGCCGGTTACGGCCATGGTTTCCATTACTGGAGAATCACCTCCCTCACCACTCCCCTGGATCATAAAGATATCTATAACCCGCAAAAAGCCTACGAGCAGGCGCAGGATGACGCCCGTATCTTCGTCTCGGGCGTCAGGAAAAGGAAAGCACGTATACAGGAGTTGATGGGCAGCCATGACTCCCCCGCGGTGATGCTGGCCGGGTATGATACCGAGCTCCTTGGACACTGGTGGCTGGAGGGCCCCTTATGGCTGAGGGAGGTCCTCCTGCTGTTACATGGGGATATCGAGCTCCCCTGCGATATCGTGCAAAAGGCTTTGCTTGGCGATACGCCCACCCTATCGCCCAGCCTGACCACGTGGTCGCTGCAGGGGGACTTCACCACCTGGGTCAACCCAAACACCGCTGCTATATGGGAGAGGGTGCATCGAGCGGAGGAGGACTTCCTCGCTCGTATCCAAGCGGTCTCAGATAAAACACCCGAGGAGTTAAGGGTTCTGCTGCAGGCCGCCCGCGAGCTGATCCTCACCGAGGCCAGCGATTGGACCTACATGATCACCCAGGAGAGGGCGGAGGATTATGCCCGCGAGAGAGTGGAAATCCACCTGGACAGGCTATACCGTCTGCTCCAGATGCTGGAGCAGGCAGAGATAGATACCTCGCTTCTTGACGAGCTGGAGGAAACGGATAACATCTTCCCCTACCTGGACCTCGCCTACTGGAGATGAACTATCCTTATCCAAAGGAGGGGCTTCCCTCTTTAGATGAAAAGATAGGGCCGCATCTTCGATCTTCGGTTTTTGAGCATTTGTTGCTATACATACAGCATTTTAATAGAATATTCATGCTTGCCTTAGCAGGGGTGTCCCCACCTCTCTGGGGTGGAGGATAAAGTTAGCCGTTAAACCTGTATATAGAACGGGGGATTTGTGAAGATATTGCTGCTCTCATGGGAATACCCGCCTCGCATTATCGGTGGGCTGGGGACCCATGTGCATCAACTGGCAGTCAATCTCGCCCGTATGGGAGAGAGCGTCCACGTCATCACCAAGGACGTAGAGGACGCCCCAGACTACGAGGAAAAGGAAGGGGTACACATCCACCGCGTGCCCCTCTATGCCCCCGAGATACCCCAGGAGGAGTGGGTACCCTGGACCCTGCAGTTCAACGTAGCCCTGTTGGAAAAGGCTATCCCCCTCATCAACAAGAGGATCGGAAGGGTTCAGGTAATCCACGCTCATGACTGGTTGGTTGCCCACGCCGGTATCGCCCTCAAGCATGCTTACCGTATCCCCCTGGTGGCCACCATCCATGCCACCGAGTACGGACGCCACCAGCAAAGAGTGCCGGAGGGCATGTCAAGGATAATCCACCAAGTCGAGTGGTGGCTAACCTTCGAGAGCTTCCGCACTATAGCCTGCAGCAACTACATGCGCGACGAGATCATGAACATTTTCGAGCTGCCCTATGACAAGATCACCGTGATCCCCAACGGCATCGAATACGATCTTTTCAAGATAGACCCGGACAAGGAACGCATCCGAAAGCAGTTCATTGAACCCGACTCCCGCATGGTGTTCTTCGTGGGACGCCTGGTATACGAGAAGGGAGTCCAGACGGTAATCGAGGCCATGCCCAAGGTTCTGGAAGAGGTTCCCGACCTGCGCTTCCTGGTGGCGGGAACCGGGCCGCATGCCCGCGCCCTGCAGGCCCTGATCGAGGAGTTTGGTTTGGGTCATAAGATCAAGCTCCTGGGCTTCGTTGACTCCGACGTATTGGTGAAGTTCTACAAATGCGCCGACCTCACCGTGGTCCCCAGCTTATATGAACCCTTCGGCATGGTGGTCCTCGAGGCCATGATGGCAAAATGCCCGGTAATCGTGGCCGAGACCGGCGGCCTGAAGGAGATCGTGGTACACGAGGAGACAGCGCTGTGCTTTAAGCCGGGCAACTCCGACTCCCTGGCCCAGGCCATGATAAGGGTACTCAAGGACGAGGAGCTGGCGAAGAGGATGACTTCGGATGCCGCAAGTTTCATCGGCGAAAAATACAACTGGACACGTATTGCCCGTCATACCATGGAGGTGTACGAGAGAGCGGTGCGGGAATACGAGTACCGCCCCAGGGTCCTTCACGCCTGCCCGCCCCTCCCGCAGAGCGCCGACGGCAGCTAGAGTATGAAAGCAGAGCTCAAGAAAAGCCTGGATCGTATCTTTTTTCCCAAATCCGTAGCCATAGCCGGTGTATCGGAACGAATGGACAACCCTGGTACCTTCCTACTCCGCTCCCTCCAGGACATGGGATTTTCCGGAGACCTCTATCCCGTCAATCCCCGGCACGAGGAGATATTGGGGCTCAAATGCTATCCCGATATCGTCTCTCTTCCGCCCGGCCTGGACCTGGCGATATTAAGCATACCGCCCCGGGCCATCCCCCCACTTATCAGGGAATGTGTGACCTCCGCTGTAAGGGGATGTGTCATAAACACCGCAGGATTCTCCGAGACCGGCAGAGAAGAAGGACGCCGCCTGGAGAACGAGATAAAGGAGGCCATCCAGGGCAGCGAGCTCCGCTTGGTAGGGCCCAACTGCATGGGGATATACTCGTCCAGGGGGAAATTAGCCATTTTCGCCGGCATGCTCCCTATGCAGGGCCGCGTCAGCGTTATTTCCCAGAGCGGCTCTATGGCCAGCCTGATCTACGTCACCGGCATGGAACGCGTGCTTCAATACGATAAAGTGGTCTCCAGCGGCAACGAGCTGGACCTTAACTGCGCGGATTACCTCGAATACTACGCCGAAGACGATCGCACCGAGATGATCTTGGCCTACCTGGAGGAGGTAAGGGACGCCCGCCGTTTTCTAAGAACAGCCCAGAAGTTGAGGGGCAAGAAACCACTTATAATACTCAAGTCCGGGCTGACCCGCTCGGGAGGGAAGGCTGCCGTCAGCCATACCGCCTCCATCGGCGGCAGGGCGGAGGTCCTCGAGGGGGCCTTCCGTCAGGCGGGGATCATCCAGGTTCGAGACATGGCCGAGATGATGGACTGCGCCGCCGCTCTCTACCATCTGCCGTCCTGTACCGGAAACCGGGTGGCCATCATAAGCTCCCCCGGAGGACTGGCCGTCAACTCCGCCGATGCGGTGGAATGGTATGGATTGGAGCTGTCCGAACTCTCTGGCCCCACGCGGAAGGAACTGGCGCAGATCCTCCCCGCCGAGGGAACCAGCGTCTCCAATCCCGTCGATTTGGGATTCGGTGCGGTTATCCCCGGGGTCTATCGCCGGGTGCTGGAAGTCCTGGATGCCGACCCGTCGGTGGACCTGATGCTGGCGGTGGGTAGCGCTCCCGCCTCTCGCGACGGTGATATAGGCCTCCTTAACGCCACAACCAACGAGATTCTCGAGGCCCGTCCCGGCCTGAACAAGCCCATCGTGGTGGTGCTCTTTCCCAGTTCCTTCACAGCCCCCCAGATCTCTAAACTCCACTCCGCGGGCGTCCCCGCCTACATAACGCCCACCGCCGCCTGCAAAGCCCTCTCCGAACACATCCGCTTCTATAACCAGGTTTGCTAAGCCTAGGGGACGCGCCTGGGTTGGGGTCTCCATCCCAGCACCTTGGCCGGGACGCCTCCCACCACGGAGTAAGGCGGCACGTCCCGGTTCACCAGGCTCATGGCCCCTATCACCGAACCCCTGCCCACGGTGACCCCGCGTATGATGGTCACCATGGTGCCCACCCAGAGATCTCCCTCGAGACGAATAGGGCTCTTGGATATCCCCTGGGAGCGGATGCTCATAACCGGGTCCCAGTAGTTGTGATCGAAGTCCACGATGTACACGGAGTCGGCGAAGAGGCATTCCGCTCCGATATACACCCCGCAGTAACAGTTGACGGTGTTATCAGTACCGAAAATGGTATTCTTCCCTACGATGAGCTCTCCCTCGTGACAGCGCAGGGCGTTATTGCGACCGATCCATACCCACCGCCCGATGCGCATGGTAGCTCCCTTGCCCAGCACCACCTCGTAATGGCGGGGAAGGAATATAAAACCCTCCGTCTTGACCCTGGGATGCAGCAGTTTAAACCTCAGAAAGCGATAGACAAAGACCCAGTAACGCGGGGTGTACATGCGCTTTTTACAGATGAAACGAAAGTTTTGAAGCAACGCGGCCAAACCTTTGGGCCGTTCCGCCCGATCCCGTTCCGTTCCTGTCCCTTTTTCGACCTCTCTTACGGCCTCGACACTTCCATCCTTCATGATCACTTTTCCAAATAGAGGATGAGGTTATAGAACCAGTCGTTAGGTAGATATGGGTAGAGTTTTATATCCAGAGCCCGGCATCGCTTATAGGTATTATACGCTCCCCACCTCCAGCGGTCGGTGATGTTCTCCTCGCTCACGCTGCTCTCCACGGTGCGTATCATCCAGCCCACGAAGCTGCAGAGCAGTTCCTCGGACTCGAAACCCACCCTGGAAAAACCAGCCTTGAGGGCCTTTTCGCAGAGCTCCCTGGGGCGGAAGGTATGGATGTCCACGACGTGTTCCAGCTCCATGGCCTCGTGATCATAATGAGAATCCAATCCGTCGTAATTTCGGAGCTCGATCTTTCTCTTTCCAAGTCGCCCTCCCAGGAAAGCGTAGATCTTTATCCCCCAGCTCGAAAGGGCCTTGGCTACCCTGGCAAACTGGTGGCCCCTGATAGTCGGCTCCCCAGCCACTACGCACTTCCCTCCTGGCTTGAGGACCCTGTATATCTCCTTGAAAGATGCATCCAGGTCAGGCAGATGATGCAGGACTGCATGGCCGATGACCATATCGAAATACTCGTCTTCATAGGGCAGGGACTCAGCATCCGCCTGATCAAGATGGACTTTAATCCCCAGCTTTTCGGCGTTCTCCTGGCATACATCCAGCATTCCCTGGGAGATGTCACAGCCCCAGGCCTCATCCAGTACCCCAGACAATCCCAGGTTGAGCATGGCATATCCGGTCCCGCATCCTATCTCCATAATCCTTTCCGCATCGGGAAAGGAACCGCCCAGTCCCAGCTCGAACTTGGAGAGGACGAATCCCGCCATATCATCATCGTAGCGAATAGCCCATTTCTTGTCGTATTCCCGGCTGGTCTCGTCATGAAAGACCAGGTTCGCCCGTTTCACATCCATTTCATCGCTCCTTTTTTTATCCATAGCAATGATTATATGCATCTGGGCTGCCGGAGAAAAGTGATGACCCTTTTTCCATCCTGACCGTCTAACGGCTAAGATAGAAAAGAAGAGAATCGATAATGCCGACATCCTGTTCGGAACACGTAGGTGAAGGAGGTCCGATTCTTTGTCCGCTGCAGGGCGCAAACCTAAGCGGGGGGGCATGCTGAGCCGCTGGTGGGCCCCGGCCGATATCCTCCTCGTCCTGGCCGTTATCGGCCTGAGCGCTTTCCTCATCATGCAGAGCGTGGCAAGCGCCGGAGATGATTTCGACCTGGAGGTAAGCATCTCCGTTAATGGCCAAGAGGTCCTGGTCTTTCCCCTCCAGGAAGGCCGCCGTGAGTTGGTCATCGATGGGTTCCAGGGAAAGAGCTACGTGGAGATAGTGGATGGCCGGGTACACATGATAGACTCCGCCTGTCCCGATAAGCTCTGCGTGCACATGGGGTGGAAATCACACTCGGGAGAGAGCATAATCTGCCTGCCTAACCGGGTAGTGATCGAGGTGCGAAGCAGGGAGGGGGGTCCGGATGTCATCAACCAGTGAACGCCCCTCCACTTATTGGTATTCCCCGCCCAGCGACCGCAGGGCCCGCCTGGTGAGCCAATTGGGCCTGCTGGTAGCCCTGGGGTTGATACTGCAGATAATCGAGGGGATGATACCTCCTATCCTCCCTCTACCCGGCGCCAAGCTGGGGCTGGCTAACCTGGCCACGGTGGTGGCTTTGATACTCCTGGGACCATGGGAGGCCATCACCGTCAACGTGCTGCGCTGTCTTCTCGGCGGCCTGCTGCGCGGCAGTTTCGTGGGATTGACCATCAGCCTCAGCGCCGGGACCGCGGCTACCCTGGTCATGGCCGCCCTCTACATGCTACAGTTTCCACCCTTGAGTATCACCGGTATCAGCATCGCAGGAGCGGTCACCCATAATGCCGTGCAGCTCGGGGTGGCCATCTGGCTGGTAGGCTTTCCCGGCTTGCGGCACCTGCTTCCCTACCTGCTCCTCTTAGCTATTCCCACCGGGTTCTTTATAGGCATCATCTCCCAACGTCTGGCCCTGGCCCTGAGCCGGACCTCCCTCGGGGGGGTGGGTTGACCTGGATGCGAATATCAACGGCGGCCCGGCTCTAGTCTTGGAGGGCGCCGGCTTCTCCTATCCCGGCCAGGAGGGCGAGCCGGCGTTGGAGAACCTGTCACTGCAGGCAGACCATGGCGAGTTCCTGGCCCTCGCCGGGCTCAACGGAGCGGGCAAATCGACCTTTTGTTATCTGCTGAACGCCTTGCTCCTCCCATCCACAGGCCGGGTGCTTTCATGCGGCCTGGACACCAGCTCCAAACAAAACCTCTCGGGGATACGCCGGCAGGTCGGATTGATCATGCAGAACCCCGATAACCAGATACTGGCGCCCACGGTCGAGGATGACGTGGCTTTCGGCCCCGAAAACCTGGGCCTCCCCCGTGAGGAGATAGAGATCAGAGTGGAGGAAGCGCTGGAGGCCATGGAGCTTACCGCACTGCGCCGTCGCGAGCCCCACCTGCTGTCGGTAGGGGAAAAGAAGCGGCTGGCGCTGGCCGGGGTGCTGGCCACCCGTCCAAAAGTGCTGGTCTCCGACGAGTCCACCTCCATGCTCGATCCTTCCACCCGGGCCGAGGTCATACGCCTCTTCTCCTGGCTGCAGGAGGAAAAAGGCATGACCATCATCCATGCCACCCACCGGCCGGAGGAGATGATGGCAGCGGACCGCATGCTTCTTCTCTCCGGGGGGCAGATACTGTTTGACGGAAAGCCGGAGAGATTTTTCGACGGCCGAGAGCTGGTTGAACGGGAGGGTTTTCGGCCTCCTGTTCTTCTTCGCCTGGCTAGGGCGCTGGAAGCCAGAGGCTACAACATGCCCCCTAACCCCATGGACACCGGAAAGGTCGTGGAGCAGCTGTGGCCATCGAGTTGAAGAACATCGCTTTCACCTATCTTCCCGGCACTCCCATGGCCAGGCAGGTCCTAGCCGACATCGACCTGGAGCTCAAGCCGGGAGAGATATTGTGCCTGATGGGCAAGACCGGAGCGGGAAAATCCACGCTACTGCAGATAATATGTGGCCTGTTGACCCCTACCGCGGGCAGCATCACCTTGGACGGCAAGGTAATAGGGCCGTCTAAAGCGGAGAGCGTCCAACTCAAAAGGGCTGCCAATATCCTCATGCAATCTCCGGAGAAGCAGCTTTTCGCGGAGACGGTGGGGCGGGATGTAGCTTTCGGCCCCCGCAACCAGGGTCTGGCTGGCTCCGAGCTCAGCCAGAGGGTCCGGGACGCTCTAGGAGCTGTCGGTATGGACCCGGATATATACATGGGCCGCTCCACCTTCCATCTCAGCCAGGGAGAGATGCGCCGTGTAGCCCTGGCCGGCGTCCTGGCCATGAGACCGCGATATCTTCTCCTGGATGAACCCTCCTCCGCCCTGGACCCTCCGGGCAGGGCTGCCCTTTATCTGACCCTGCGCAATCTGCGGGAAGATGGCAAGGGGGTGCTCGTTATCACCCACGACTGGGAGGAAGTTGAGCTCCTTGCCGACCGGGTAGCCCTGCTGTCGCAGGGTAGCATACTGGTCTCGGGAGATAAGCAGGTGGTGCTGCCGGCCCTGGATGAGATAGCCCGGGCGGGACTGCAGCCGCCGCCCCTGTTGATGGTCCTGGCGGAGCTGCGCCGCAAGGGAATAGAGGTCCCCTCCTACACCACCTCCCCCGAGGAGGCAGCCGACCTCATAGCCGCATCCTTAAAGGGGCATGTAACATGAGGGGCCTGAATCGTATCCAGGTGGGGCAATACTATCCGGTTGAATCATCCGTGCATGGCCTGGACGCCAGGGTCAAGGTAGTCTGCGTCCTGGCCCTGATCATCAGCGCCTTTATCGTGGACAGCGCGGCCGGCATCATCCTGCTCTTCCTCTTAGCGCTGGGGATAATCTATTTAGCCAAGCTCCCGCCTCTCCAGGTCCTGGGAGCCCTTCGCGCCGTATTCCTCCTGCTGCTCATCACCGCCCTGGCCCAGCTCTTTCTCTCTCCCGGACGCGTCTTATGGGAGTGGGGGCCCCTGAGTATAACCAATACCGGTGTATCCAACGGCTTGCTCTATACCCTGCGCCTGGCCCTGGCGGTCATCTTGATGTGCGTGCTCACCATGACCACCAACTCTGTAGAGCTCCTGATGGGCCTGGAGGGACTGATGATACCCTTGCGCTGGGTCAGGTTCCCGGTACAGGAAACGGCTATGATCCTCACCACGGCCCTACGTTTTCTGCCCGTCCTGTTGAGCCGAGCCGGCGAGATATCCAGGATACAGGAGGCACGTGGAGCTGACTTCTCCAGCGGCAATCTGCTGCGAAGGACCCGTTCCCTGCTGCCCGTTCTCGTCCCCCTCTTCACCAGCTGTTTTCGGGATGCGCAGGAGATGGGAACGGCCCTCGCCTCCAGAGGATATCGTGGAGGCAAGGGCCGTACTCGTTACAGGGTCTCCCATTTCGGGCTGCCGGACCTCCTAGCCCTGGCCGCAACGGCGGCCATAATAGCACTGGCCGTCCTGCTGCCCGCTTAGGATTATAGCCGGGAGTATCAACGCAGCGCCGTCAGGATGAAATCCTCCCAGGGAACCTGGGCCATCTCGTGATCATTGAAGTCCTTGATCATCACGTAAAACCAATAAAGGCCGTATATGCCGCAGGTCACGATGCTGAGAAGCAGATAGGTGACGTATTCCCTGTCGGGAATGGTCCTCGTCGCCTGTCCCGCCTGCTCGGAGAGGCCTAATTTATTCAAGGCGCTGCTCATCACCGAAAAGAACTGGGCCTCCACGGTATCATGCTGGACGTAATCCTGCATCAGCAAATAGTAGAGGATATACTGCCCGATACAGTAGACGAAGATGCAGATCAGCAACCATATGGCCGCTCCCCTCTCCTGGGCCAGGCCGCTCATCTGAATTCGTATCTGCTCCAGTTGAGAGAGCTCCGCCGCTATGACATCTTCCCTCCCCTGGGCTTTTACCCTCAGCTGTTGAATGGAGGCATCGACTACTCCCGCCATACGACGGAAGTGATCGTCCCTCCTCTGCACCAACTTGTAGACGATATAGAGCCCGTAGATCCCACATGTGATGATAGTGAGAAGAAGGGCGATGCCGGGATCCGTGATCCAGTCGGTTTGGGCCCTCTCCGCCACGTAGTACTCCAGCTGGGAGCCCTGTTGGGCTTGGTACTGGGTACTCTCCATAAATCCCTCCTTTCAAACGCCCGGTCCCGGAAGGCACCGGAAATGGTCAAATATTAGTTCCGAAAACGGCCAGGCGAATCACCCAGGCAACTACAAGAAGGCCCAGCGTTCCCCAGGCCATTATCCTCCTCGTCCGTTTTCCAGGGCGAGGCAGGATAGGACGCGAGATAATGAACTCCGCTGCCAATGCGGCTGTAACCACCACTACTAACAGGAAAAGGGGCGGGCCTAAGATGTGAAAACGAAAGGCCTCGACCAGTTGACCTTGAGAGGTAGCGGCCATGCTCCGTGTCATACCACAGAGAAGGCAGGGAATACCGGTGACGCGGTAGAAGATGCACCCAGGGGTAACACGACTTACAAAACCCTCTACCAGGGGATAGAGAAAGGAGGCTCCTAGAACGATTACCCCAAGCGCCAGTAGCTCCCCCTCGCGGGATAAAGAAAAACGGCGTCGGTGAAGCTGCGATCCTTCCGTACTTATCTCTCCACGGTGGACCTCGTAACCCTCCACCTCGCTAAAATCCATGCTTCCCTCCTGCTTGTTTTAAATATATTATACCCATTCTATGCGAACAGATGACACGTGCCAGGCCCCCACATATACATAAACCTAAGCCAACAAGAAAGGGGTCAAAGCTTCATTCTTCAATTTTCAAGATGGAAGACATAAGTTAGATAGTGGTATGAAGAAAATTGAAGAATGAAGCTTTGACCCCATCTGGATTGTTATGTGTATGCGCGGGGGCCAGGCCCCATCAGTTTGCCCCATCAGTTTAAGGGGACGAGGTCCTGGTGCTTTTCGCCGCCCTCGAGATAGGCGAAGGGATTCTCATCTTCGTGGGTGAAAAAAAGCAGATCGTGATGGTGCAGGGCCTCGTTCAACAACTTCTTTTTTACCCGCATCAGCTCCAGGGGGAACAGGTCCCAGCCCATATGCCAGTGCACCTTGATATGAGCCTGGGTAGGGACAAGGTCCCCTAGAAAAACACACCTGGAATCCCCCGATTCCAGGTATACTACCTGATGGCCTGGAGTATGGCCACCGGTATGCACCACCTTCAATCCTTTAACAACCTGGGTCTCACCATCCACCGCTGCCAGCAGGCCCTTTTGCTCCAACAGGGTGAAATTACGCTGGTCATAGGAGGCCCGGCTGCGCAGGTCTGGGTTCAGGGCAGCCTCCCACTCTCTTATCTGCACTATATATCTAGCCTTAGGAAAAGTGGGGCTCAAATCCCCATCCTCTCCACTAGTTGCCCAGCCGCAATGATCCAGGTGAAGATGGGAATGGATAACGAAGTCCACCTCCTCAGGCATGATGCCCTTACTCTGAAGCCTCTCTATCAGGGTACCTTCGCTCTCGAGGCCGTATATGTCCTCCTCCTTGGCGGTCATCTTTCTTCCTATACCTGTTTCCACCACGACCACGGCCTCGGGCCCTTTTAGCACAAGACTGTTGAGGCCCAGCCTGATGCGGTTCCGGTCGTCGGCCGGCTTCTTACTCTCCCACAACGGCTTGGGAATAATCCCGAACATTGAGCCGCCGTCTAGGCGGAAAAAGCCGTCGCTTAGGGCTATCAACTCCCAATCGCCCAACTTGACCTTGTCTTTTGACATTTCTCCTCCTCATCTTCAGGGGACTGTCGACCCCGTGTTGCCCGTCTATGCACATAAGAATATAACTGAAGAGGGCTGCGTAAGCCATGATGACCGCAAGGCCGCTACATCAGGGCAGGTCGAGCTCTTCACCGCGATGTACAGTCCTCAGGGTTAAGAACATGCCGGTCTAGGCCGATTTTTCTTGTAGTAGAGCTATTGCGAAAGTGGTATATATGTTTTTTTATCGCCTCCACCATAGAGAGGAAGGTTTCACTATCGTGGAGCTAATGGTGGTTCTGCTCATCATAGGTATCTTGGTGGGCATCGCCACAATGTCTTTCCTGTTCTCTCTAAGTGCAAGCAAGAATACAGCATGCAAGGCCAACCTGAGGGTAATCAAAGAGGCGATAAACCGCTATTACGTGGATTTTCATGATTATCCTCCCAACCTGGAGGCCCTGGTGCCGGAATATATCGACTCCGAAACGGGCATGGATTGCCCGGAATCGGGTGAACGGTATCAATACGATCCGCTTACGGGAGAGGTTACCTGCCCCTTCCATCCGGATAATTGAGAGGAGGACCAAGGAGAGGGAGTTACGATGAAATACGCCAAGTTTGAACGCATCGTTATACTGGTTATCGCCATTGCCATCGCGGTGATGGCCGTGGCCATGGTAGTTCAGAAAACCGATGCGGTGGAGGTAGTCGGCCACGCTCTCATGCTGGTGGTGATCGTCAGCAGCCTGTACTGGGGTAAAAGAGGTGCCCTGGCCAGCTTCCTTATATGTACAGCCATTTACACCTCCTTGCGTTTCATATTCATCGGCGATTTTACCTACGGGACGGCTACCCAACTGGTGGTGGCCAAAGTCCTGGTATACGGGATTCTAGCCCTGCTCTGCTCCTACATGCGCACCCAGTTCCGCTATTTCTTCGTGAAGATGGAGCACCAGGATTACATCGACGACGAGACCCAGATCGGCAACGAGAGGTTCCTGATCAAGGAGCTTAGCTCTCGCATAAGCGAGAACGAGCGCTACGACATCCCCTTCTCCGTTATCAATTTCACTCTGGACGACGAGTTCGTGAGCGGCTTGAAGAGTAGAAAGGGCGTAAGCGTGATGAGGGATATCAGCACCTCCATATTAAAGAGTGACACCAGATCGGTGGATGAACTGGCCCGGACCCATAATCACCTGGTGGTCATCCTCCCCAGTGTAGGCCGCGACGGAGCCCAGGTCTGCGGGAAGCGCCTGCATAGCAGAATGCGCAAATATATTGAACATCACCTCGACAACGGGGAATCCGAGGAGATCCTGGAACTGGTCATCTACGAATATCCCGAGGATGAACGAGAGGTGAAAGCCATTCTGGACATGTTGGAGACCGAGGTCAAGGACTGAGGTTCAGAACACCCTTCCATAATAATCCTCGGTATCATCCTCCTTTTCTTCTGCGGCCTCTTCCCCATCCTCGCCTTGCGGTTTCTCGATCACCCTTAATATGGTTGGAGAAAGGCCTACCCTCTCCGCCAGCTTGACCCCTACCCAAAAGGAGGTCAGGCCCGCAATGACCGCCGCGATGATGCCCACGCCGTGGCTTCCCCCTTGAACGAAAAGGACGCTGAACGCCATGCCTATGAAGTATGCAGCCAACATGACCAGGACGGGCAGGCCGAAGATGATCATGTAGGAAAGAGAGAGGCGGCGTGATGGCACTTTTAGGATCACTTCATCACCGCGGCGCACACCCAGGTTATTGTCGGTTATAAACTCCATGGTGTGCTCTTGATTGCGGGCAAATAGGCCGCATCCGCGGCATTCGGCACAATTCACTCGCGCCACGCGCACCAACGCCTCCCGCTGGTCCGCTCTTACTACTATAGCCTGGCACTCCATGTCATAAGTTTAACCCAATGCAGTCGACCAATGGGGTTGGTCACCTATATATTCGGGGGCGTCCGATTATTATCATGCCGGTCCCCCTCATTCCACATAAAAATCTGGATGGGGTCAAAGCTTCATTCTTCAATTTTCTACATACCGTTATCCAACTTGTGTCTTCCATCATGGAAATTGAAGAATGAAGCTTTGACCCCCTTTCTTGTGGGCTTGGACTTATGTGGGATATGGAGGCCTGATCCCATAAGCAATCGAAGCTGGACATTATTTGACTAAGGGTATAAATTACAATTTGGTTTTCCGCTAGTTTAGAGCCTGTAACAATATACAGGACACAGCAAAGCAGCAATGAAAGCGTGTTTTGAATGAGCAAATCCCTAAGGCTCTTACGCAGGATCAAGGGCGGCGTCCATCCGCCCGAAAACAAGTACCTCACCGAAGACAAGCCCATCGTGAAAATTGAAGCGCCGCATAGGGTGATAATCCCATTACAGCAGCATATCGGCACACCCTGTAAGCCGATAGTGAAAAAGGGGGACGAGGTGAGAGTTGGAACGGTGGTGGGAGATGTAGAGACCTTCGTGTCCGCCCCTGTCCACTGCAGCGTCTCTGGTAAGGTGGTTCAGGTCGCCCCTCAACCCAATCCCCTGGGAAGGGACGTGCTGTCTGTCATCGTGGAAAACGACGGCGCTTATAACATGGACCCCTCGGTCGTGCCTCTTCCTAGATGGGAGGATATGGAGCCTGGAGAGATACGCGACGCAATCCGTGACGCGGGAATGGTAGGGCTGGGCGGCGCTACCTTCCCCACTCATGTCAAGTTGACCCCTCCCAGGGAATACCCTATCGACACCATCATCCTCAACGGGGCGGAATGCGAGCCCTACCTCACCTCAGACTACCGCTTGCTGCTGGAGGAGACAAACCTGGTCCTCGAGGGGATGCGTATCATCATGAAGACGGTGGGAGCTGAAAAAGGGATAATCGCCATCGAGGACAATAAGCCCCAGGCCTTGAAGAAATTTAGGGGCATAGAACTGGGGAGGGAGATAAGCATGGTCTCTCTCAGAACCAGCTACCCACAGGGCGCGGAGAAAGTACTCATCACCAACCTCCTGGGCCGGGAGGTCCCCTCAGGTGGATTGCCTATGAACGTGGGGGTAGTGGTGAACAACGTGGGCACCGCTCACGCTATCGCTCGATATTTTAACTCCGGACTCCCCTTGACAGAGCGCGTGGTAACCGTCACCGGCTCCGTCATCGACCAGCCCTCAAACCTCTTGATACCGTTGGGGACCAGCTTCGAAGCGGCCATCGAGGCCTGCGGGGGATTCAAGCAGGAGCCGGCCAAGGTGATCATGGGCGGCCCGATGATGGGGTTGGCCCAGCACTCGCTTCAGGTGCCGGTGATCAAGGGCACCTCCGGCATTCTATCCCTTTCTCAACAAGAAGTGGATTACGAGATGCCCGCCGAGCCCCTGTGTATCAGGTGCGGCCGCTGTGTGGATGCCTGCCCCATGAACCTCATACCTACCTACCTGGCGGCTAACGCCAACGCCGGCAAATGGGAGGAGTTACGACGATTCAACATCTTGGACTGCATAGAATGCGGCTGCTGCAACTATGTATGTCCCACTAAGAATCCCATCGTGCAGTTGGTGAAGACGGGCAAGGTGGAGCTGGCCCGTCTCAAGCAGCGCGAGGAGAGTCGCCGGGAAGAGTCAGCATCACAAGCAAAAGGGGGCAAGGATGGAGAATAAGCTCATCGTGTCCACTTCCCCCCACATAAGGGGCAAGGCGAACACCAAGAATATCATGCTCAAGGTGATCATCGCCCTAATCCCAATAAGCGTCTTCTCCCTCATCATGTTCGGCCTCTCAGTCCTATGGATCTTTATGGCCTCCATCGGCGGCGCCCTACTGGGCGAGTATCTCATGCAGAAAGGGCGGCGCCTGCCGGTGACCCTGGACGACGGCAGCGCTTTTCTGACCGGCCTCCTTCTCGCCCTAACCCTTCCGCCCAACCTACCCTGGTGGATAGCAGCCGTGGGAGGACTTACCGCCACCGTCCTGGGCAAACAGATCTTTGGAGGGTTAGGGCATAACATCTTCAATCCCGCCCTGGTCGGCCGGGCCGTGATCTTCGTCTCCTGGGCAGCCTACTTCAGCCGGAGTTATGTGCAAAGCCTTTCCATAAGCATCGCCAACACCTCTGCACACAAGCACATCATCGATGCGGTGGGAGGCGCAACTCCCCTGGCCGCCATGCACGCCGTTTACGACCCCGTCGGAGCTTCGGTACCTCAGGGCCTTTTCTCCTCCAACTACTATGGGCCGCTGTTCTTCGCCAATCCCTGGGGGTGTATCGGGGAGATATCCGCCCTGCTGCTCATCCTGGGAGGTATATTCCTTATCGTCACCAGGATCATAGATTGGAGGATCCCGGTCACCTACGTAGGTACGGTAGCCGTGTTAACCGCTTTCACCGGCAGAGACCCTCTCTTCTACATCCTCACCGGTGGGCTGCTGCTGGGAGCCATCTACATGGCCACCGATTATACCACCAGCCCGCTTTCGGCCGGGGGCAAGATCGTCTTCGGATTCGGATTAGGGCTTATCACCTTCCTTCTGCGCTTCTGGTCCCATTACCCAGAGGGAGTGATGTTCTCCATATTGTTCATGAACGGCACAGTGCCCCTTATAGACCGTTATGTCCTGCCTCGAAAATACGGCAGACTCCGCCCTGGCGAGGAGGTGGGCTGAGTATGCTGCGCAATATAGTCAACCTGACCCTGCCCCTGGTGGTGATATGTATTATAGCCGCCATCGGGTTGGGGCTTACCTATGCCAGGGTCGAGGACCGTATAGCCGAGATGGAGCAGCATCAAAGGGAGGAGGCCGGCGCCGCGGTTCTGGCTCCCCTGAAGGCCCACCCTCTAGAGGACCTGCAGCTCCTGGAATCGCTGCAGGGGGAATTCCCTGGCTTGATAGGGGTTTTCAAGGGCCTAGATGGAAACGGGCACCTGGTAGGATACGCTTTCGTTGTGGAAACCAAGGGGTATAACCGCTTGACGACGGCGGTGGGCGTAGATACCGAATGTATGGTCACGGGTATCGAGATGGTGATCAACGAGGAGACCCCGGGTATAGGAGGGGCGGCCATCGACAACGATGAGTTCATGGGCCAGTTCGCCGAGGCGGGCCCCGAGGGCGTACATATGGGAGTGGATATAGATGCCTACTCCGGCGCCACCCTTACCAGTAGTGGCATCACCGATGCAGTGAACATGGCCCTGGATATGTGCAGGTACATCAAGGAAAGCCAGGGACGATAGAAGATGGAAGAGAAAAGAGGCTGTCGTTACGAATTCAGCAAGGGCCTGGTAAAGGAGAATCCCCTCCTGGTGCTCATGGTGGGGCTCTGCTCCGCCCTGGCGGTGTCTACCAAACTGGAGAACTGCATATTCATGGGCCTGGCGGTGATCTTCGTCCTGGTCTGCTCCAACGTGATCATCTCCATCATCCGGGGCTTTATACCTTACAGGATACGCATCCCCATCTTCATCGTGGTCATCGCCTCCTTCGTGACCATCGTGGACCTTTTCCTCAAGGCCTATTTCCAGCCCATATACGAACGGTTGGGGGTATGGATACCTCTCATCGTCGTCAACTGCATCATCCTGGCCCGCGCCGAGGGATACGCCTCGGATCACCCGGTACGGGACTCGGCCTTTGACGGCCTGGGCATAGGCCTGGGCTACACCCTGGTCATCCTGATAATGGCCTTCTTCAGGGAACTGCTGGGCACTGGCCATATAGTGCTCTTCGACCACACAATAATCAGCCTGGGTACCGACAAGATGCCCATCATATTCATCATGTTCCCCGGCGCCTTCATAACCTTCGCCCTGATGGTCGCCGCCCTGAAATGGTACCAGGAGCGAAGGAAACCGAAGGAAGGAGGGGAATCGCGATGAACGAGGTATGGCGATACTTCCTCATTTTCTTCGGGGCGATGATGGTCTATAACTTCATCCTCATCCGCTTTATCGGTCTGTGCCCCTTCTTCGGTATCTCAAACCGTCTGGAGACCTCCATCGGTATGAGCGTTTCCGTGGTCTTCGTCATGGTCATGGCCTCCTCGGTATGCTGGATCCTGTGGAACTATGTGCTCGATCCCCTGAACATCGAGTTCCTGTATATCGTGACCTTCATCCTGGTCATCGCCAGCCTGGTGCAGTTCGTGGAGATGATCATTAAAAACACCAGCCCTCCCCTGTACAAGGCCATGGGGATCTACCTTCCTCTCATAACCACCAACTGTGCCGTGCTGGCCGCGGTTATCGAGAGCATCGTGCCGGGTTTCAATAAGATGCATGTCGCTTATAACTACAGCTTTCCGGAGGCCCTGGTTTTTACCATTGGCGTAGCCTTAGGTTTTGCCCTGGTGCTGATCCTCTTTGCCGCCATGCGGGAGAGGCTTGAACTTGCGCCCATCCCCAAGTTCTTCAGGGGAATCCCCATCGCTTTCATAGCCGCCGCCCTCTACTCCCTGGCCTTCATGGGCTTCGCCGGCATGTTCGGACTGTGAGGTAATTACTATGGAATGGTCCCTGGTATGGAAAGCGGTGATAGCCCTGGCGGGAACGGCAGCCCTGCTGGGAGTGGTTTTGGCCGTGGCCTCTCGCCGCTTCTACGTGGAGCTGGATCCCCGGGTCAAAGAGGTGCTCAAAGCCCTCCCCGGCTCCAACTGCGGCGCCTGCGGACTGCCCAGCTGTGAGGCGGCCGCCGAAGCGGTGGTAGAGGGCGAGGCGCCTCCCACCATATGCAAGGCCGGCGGCTCTGACGTGGCCGAAGCACTGGGCAAGATCATGGGGGTGGAGGTGGAATCGCTCATCCCCTTGCTGGCCCACATCCACTGCCGCGGCGGCAAATCCGTCTCCCCCATCAAGGCCATATACCAGGGAGTCAACTCCTGCCGGGCCGCCGAGACAGCCATGGGGGGCGGAAAGGCCTGCCCCTTCGGATGCATCGGCCTCCAGGACTGCGCCGATATCTGCCCGGTGAATGCCATTGCCTTCGACGAGGAGGGCATCCGGCGCGTGAACATTAAGAAATGCACCGGCTGCGGTCTTTGTTCGGACATCTGCCCCCGCAACCTCATAGAGATGGTTCCCGCCTATCAGACCGTCTTTGTGCGCTGTAAATCTCGCTACACGGGCAAAAAGGCCCTGGCCCTGTGCAAGGTGGCTTGTATCGGCTGCAAGAAATGCGAGAAGGTATGCCCCCATGACGCCATTCACGTAGAGGATGGCTTCGCCACCATCGATTACGACAAGTGCACAAACTGCGGTGACTGTGCCGATGCTTGTCCCACCGGCAGTATCCAGCTCTGGGTGGAGAAGGACGGCCATCCCGAGGGGGGCGAGTTCGTTCTTCCCAAGAGAAAGAAAAAGGATAATGGGGAGAGTTCGCAGCCCGAAACCGGAAGTCCAAGGCCGGAAGAGGGGAGCGAAGATGCTTCCTAATCTCCTCTCAACCAATCCAATGTAGGCTCCAGGAAGGGATGTTCCTCCTCCAGCCTCTTGAAAGAGGGGCCTTGCAGCGTTCCCCTCTCCCTCGCCCAGGGCAAGCGGTTATCGAAAGCTATCTCCACCTTCAGACGGGAGGAATAACCCAGGGCCTCCTCCAGTTTGCCGCAGAAGGTGAGGGAAAAAACCTCAAAGAGGGAGGAGGGTTGCTCCAGATCCCTCAATACATCCTGGGGAAAATACAGCCCTATAAGTCGGGGTGCTCTGAAAACGACCATAACGGGCTCGTAGACCAGGGCCAACAGCCTCCGCCTGAATTGAACGACATGGAAGCCGGTATGTGGCAGGTAGCAGCCTGAATCCTGTCGCTCGCCGCGAGTGCATTCAGGAAACACCGCCTCCACGGCCTCGCATACCGCCCCCTCCATCACCTCCATAACCTTCTCCCAAACGCCATCCTGGGGTAGCTGCAGCTCAGCGAAGAGGGAGCCGCGCAGGGAGAGCTCTTCCTCTATGGGCTCCATCTCAAGGGCTTGGAGGAAGAAGGTAAGGCCTCGGGCGGAATAGGCATTATAGGACCCCTCATTCAGCCCCGCCAGCCGGCTCAGTGTAGTCCGGCTCAACTGCATAAGGTGGGCTCGATAAGCTATTTTGCCCCTCATCTCCTCCATCTCCGTTGGGATAAGAAGGGGCAGCCGGCTGAAATCCCGCGTGAGTACGTCCCTCACGTGGGCGGGGAAATCCGGCCTGTCGAACTCCTCCTTGTTCAGAGGGTACAGGAACGTCACCCGCCATCCATCAGACAGAGGCGGAAGTACACTGACGGGAAGAAAATGCGGTGAGGTGGAAGGTGGACTCTCCCCTTGCCGCAATGCGGCACGTATCTCCCCAAGAAGATAGGATGGGTAATAGGGACGGGGTTGGTAAACGGCCGTAAAGGGGCAGGCCACCGCCTCACCTCCAATTTCCTGTCCCGCCCGGATACTCTCATTCAAAATCCCCGCCTTTAGCGAGTTTATATCACAACCGGAAACTGGTTTTCTCCTGGCTCTCTTCCCCTCGGCCTCCCGGTGTTCAGAGAGGGCATAACACAGGGAGAACTTGGATATCTTCTCGAAGAATCCGCGTTTTTTGCTCTTTCTCGTAGCAGCTTCCCCAGGCAAATTCCCGCTCCTCTTTATCTGACTGCTTTGGAACCAATTATACAGATGCACGCGTGCCAGGCCCCCACATTCGGGAATGTGGAGACACAGGCACCGTCGCGCCGCGGACGGCGCTGTCGCTTACGCGCTGCAATCATAGGAGCATTTTCTTTATTCCGGAAAGTGATTAAACTTCAGGGTTGAAACCACGATTATATATATGATCGTTCAAAGCCTGGTACCGATCAATGATCGGATGATAAGGTTAACTGCCAATAGATGAAACAGAGCATGCAGCCCGAAAGGAGGATGAACTTGCCAGAACAAGCAGACGTCACTATTTACGGCGGAGGTATGTCCGGACTCATCGCCGCCATCGACCTGTCCCGAAAAGGATATGGGGTAGTCGTACATGACCGGGAAGATGGTTATGGAGGCGATGGTATATACAACCCCTCCACCCATACCACCAGCATCGATGTGGAGAGAAGCTCTGAATACATAGGGATCGACCTTTCATCGGTCTTCCACCCTCTTCAATACTGCCCCTTCTACTTCCATGACACCCGCATCGATCCCCCCCTTCATGTTCTTGACATGCACACTGTGGAGAGAGGTAATCGCCCTACCAGCCTTGATACCCTGCTTTTCCGGGAGGCGAAGGATTTAGGTGTGGAGTTCGAGTTCAACTCCCCCCTCAAAGATGAGGACCTCGGG
>Ga0180433_10003997_pt1 | contig 21040 bp, 13 predicted proteins | sample SS_ome_8_FD_132980 | JGI IMG/M metagenome (GOLD analysis project Ga0180433, IMG submission 132980) | Hypersaline lake sediment archaeal communities from the Salton Sea, California, USA - SS_1_D_1 metaG | ecosystem: Environmental > Aquatic > Non-marine Saline and Alkaline > Hypersaline >... | reverse complement strand
TTTTCATTATTAGGCCCTTTCTCTGATTGATTTAATGTTTCGTTTTTTCTTAACCATCGACCAGATTGAGGGCTTTTCTATTGGCCCGATAATAATGTGCGAAAAATATTGTACCTTATCCGGCGGCGCAAGCCGCCCGATAAGAGGACCGAAAATTATTTATCTCCGACACCCGCCTACCCTCCGTAGTTTTTAACGAAGGATGGGTGGCCGGGGTTTTTTATGAAAAAATCAAACAAAAAATCTACCTAAAAAACCCGGATGCACCCGTTACGATCACATTGTAAGGTTGTGTTTTGAAAAAAATGGATTAAAATAGCTTGTTAAGGGTGTTACCTGAGGTTCAGAATTGCAATATGTATGAATTATGAACAGCAAGAGGCCAAATTCCAGTCGTAAGCAGGAGGTGGTAACGCTCGGCCAGCGAATTGCGGCAGGAGCGGTTTTTGCCGCAATTGTTGTAATTTTTGTTGTATTGTGGGCTGGTGCGAGTGGTTGGGTGGATATGGGTCGGCTGTTCGGAATTTGCGGATTCAAACAGGTTTACGGCCTGCCTTGCCCGACCTGCTATGTTACAAGTTCTGCGATGGCGTTCGTTAAGGGCAGGATTTTTGAATCTTTGTATATTCAGCCAGCAGGGACGGCCCTTTGCTGCGGTTTGTTAGTCTCTGGTGTAGTGGCTTTACTTATATCGGTTTTTGGAGTAAACTTCACGTTTCTTCATCATCGTTTGAGATGGCGGACTATTAAGTATTTTGTTGCGGGCGTGCTTGTAGTTTTGGCGGCGGGCTGGGCGGTTACACTGTCTCGTGCGCTGGCACAGAACGGTGGATTTTGAATATCCATGGCTTATAAAAAGGCGAAAGTCTCGAATAAAAAGGTTCGTATATGAAAAAAGCGGCTTTTTTTCTTGCTTTGGCGGAGTTGGTTCTTTGCGGGTCATGCAGCCTGCTTGGTATAATGGGCAGTAAAACATACCACGAGCAGAGAGTGCCGGCGGAGTTTCTCCTCAAAGATGCAGCTCAGGGAGGTGTGCTGGTATTTGCAGATGAGACAGGTGCAGGCAGAAGCGAGCAAGGGCTTAGGTCGGAACTGGATGAGATGGTTCGTATGTACCTTGTTAAGAAGGCTCGTATAAAAAGTAAGAATCTTATATCGAATGATAAGTTGTCGCATTTGCGCAGCCGGCGGGATGATTTCTCGGCTCTTTCACCGGTCGAGCTTGGCACAGCAGCCGGGGCGGCGGCGGTGTTATATATCATGATTACGGATTATGAGCTTTACGAGGTGGGTAACCGGGAATATTTCGGGGGTTCCTTGGTTACGCGGAGTATCCTTTTTGATGTGGCATCACAGCGGGTACTTTGGCCTGCTGACGGGAGGGGCCGGGTTGTGGATGTTGGTGTTGAAGTTGAGACGGGTGGTCGAGAAGCGAGTTTGGACAGGCTCATTACGGCAACGGCTCACTGCATTACGAGGAGTTTTTATGATTGTCCGAAGCCTGAGTTTCGCGCGGCGGATGAGCGGTTCGATTATAGCCATCAGTGGTAGCTTACTTTTTCAGTTTCAGCTCGGGCTGATGAACAGATAAAAAGGGTTGGTTCAGGCGAAGGAGTAATGTTGACGGTATTTTTGGAGAGTTTAGATGATTAAGATTTTAATAACGGACAAGCTTGCGGCTGAAGGCATTGATTTGCTCAAGCGTACAGACGGCGTTGAGCCGGTTGTTAAGACGGGCCTGAGCAGCGAAGAACTCGCAGGCATTATCGGTGATTACGATGGTTTGATAATTCGCAGCGGTACGAAGGTAACTGCCGAAGTTCTTGCCAAACCCGGCAGGCTCAAAGGTATCGCCCGCGCGGGAGTCGGGGTTGACAATATCGATGTCGCAGAGGCGACCAAGAAGGGAATTTTGGTAATGAACACGCCAGGCGGAAATACTCTCAGCGCCGCCGAGCATACGATGGCTCTTATGCTTTCTTTGAGCAGGAATGTTGTGCCGGCGTGCAACAGTCTAAAAGCAGGTGCGTGGGACCGCAAGAAGTACATGGGCAACCAGCTTAATAACAAGGTCCTGGGTGTAATTGGTTTGGGCAGGATAGGGATGTCGGTATGCAGGATGGCTCTGGGATTCAATATGAAGGTCTTGGGCTTCGACCCGATCGCAGCACCCAAGGACGCCGATGCCGTGGGGATTGAGATAGTGCATGATTTAGAGCGGATTTATTCCGAGGCCGATTATATCAGTGTCCATGTTCCCAAGAATGAACAGACCCTGAATATGATTTCGACTCCACAGCTTAAGATGATGAAGCCGACTGTAAGGCTCATCAATTGTGCCCGCGGGGGGATTATTAACGAGGATGACCTCTACGATGCCCTCGAGGCCGGCACGATTGCGGGGGCCGCGCTCGATGTATATCCTACGGAGCCGCCGGACAATAAGCGTTTCGAGAAGATTGACAATTGTCTTGTAACGCCCCATCTCGGCGCAAGCACCGAGGAGGCCCAGATTGAAGTTGCCGTGGAAGCCGCGCAGATTCTTGTCGATGCCCTTAAGGGAGGCCCGATTAAGAACGCCCTCAATGCACCTTCGGTAAGTGCATCGGTGCCGGCGGTGGTTCGGCATTATTCGGCCCTTGCCGAGCGGATTGGCGCGGTTCTTAGCACGATAGCGGCGGGAAGAATTAAGTCGGTCCGCGTTGAATATCGGGGAGCTATAGCCGAGAAGGGCGTTGAACTTGTTACAACCTCGTTTTCAATCGGGCTTTTGCAGCCTCACTTTGATGCGCCGGTCAATATGGTCAATGTGCCTGTCCTGGCTAAGGACAGAGGTATCAGCATTGACGAAACGAAAAATACCGAAGTTAAGGATGTGGCATCGAGTTTTTCCGCAACCGTTGAAACGGACAGGATTACTCGTACGGTTCGCGGGACGGTATATGGTGGGAATCTTCTTCGGATTATCGAGATTGACGGATTCAATATTGAGGTAACTCCGAAGGGGACGCTTCTGGTTATCTTTAACGATGATAAACCCGGCGTGATCGGTGCTGTCGGCACGGTGTGCGGCAAATATGCGATTAATATCAGCACGATGGGCGTAGGTCAAAAACCGGACCAGGGCAAGGCCGTACTTGCCGTCAGTCTTGATAAGCAGCCCGATACCGAAGCCGTTAAAGAGCTTGGCCAACTGGAATTTGTAAACGAGATTTACGTTTGCAAACTTGATTGAATTAACTGTGTTATTAACCCGTCCAAATTCTGTTTGTCGGGTACAACCCCACGTGAAACGTGGGGCTAAATAGAACACCATGTAAAACGTGGCACTAAATATTTAGCCTGCGGTTTTACCGCAGGTTTGGCTCCGTAAAGTTATACTTGATGAATTCTTGGATACAGAGACCGGATTTGGGAAAGTTTTTATGAAAAACCTGCCTTTGCCGAGACTCGACGAAAACCGGCAATTGCATGACCGGCTCCTCAGATATTGCAGGCTCAAAGAAGGGCAGGTTTGGGATGACCCTGAAGCCGGGCATCGGGTTGGTTGCCTTGATTCCACTAATCCTGCTCATATAAAAGAACTTATGGAGGGTAAAAAAGCAACTCTTGCTATACATGACCCACCATACAATTCGATAGCCTTTAAGAAAGAATGTATTATTGGTTTTATCCAATGGTGCGAAAGGTGGATAGATAATACTAATTTTGCCTTGACCCCACACAGTTCTCTGTATGTTTGGCTTGGGGCTGACCAGGCCGACGGCTTTCAGCCGCTGCCGGATTTTATGATTATGATGCGCGAAAAACCCTTCAAAACTCGTAGTTTCATAACCATGAGAAATCAGAGAGGATACGGCACGCAAAAGAACTGGATGGCTGTGAGACAGGAACTTTTGTACTATACTAAAGGAACCCCTGTTTTTAATGTCGATGCCGAATACACCGATATCCCGAAGATTCTGCGCGGCTACTATAAAGAGGTAAATGGAAGGACTACCGAGAATATCCAGCGCAGCAAATCGGATAATATAAGGGCGGGCAACGTCTGGGTGGATATCCAGCAGATATTTTACCGGATGGAGGAAAATGTCAACGGCTGTTACGCCCAGAAGCCTCTTAAAAGCTGCGAAAGAATTATTTTAGCCGGCTCCAACGAGGCCGACATCGTAATAGATTTCTTTTGTCATTCAGGCAGTACATTAATTGCAGCCGAGATGTTAGGCAGGCGCTGCTACACGATTGACATTGACCCTGTTTACTGTGAAATCGCTATCCGCAGACTCGAACGTTTCAGGCGAACAGGTAAAACAGGCTGGCAAAACGGAAATCCATTCGAGGATGAGTTGAGGAAAGATGAGCAGCTAAAGAAATTAGCTGGTTTTGAAAATAGAATTTTGGAAGAACTGGAGCAGATGTTGTCTTAAAGTTTTTTTGTAGTGGGACAAGACCCAACATACCTGCTTGTTGCCGGGTCACTTCGGTAAACTCAGTGCTGGCAAGCCCGGGATGACAGAGGTATGGAAGCTGAGTGAAAAGGAGTGTTTGTGTATGACAGCTAAGAAGGCTGGCAAGAAGGGGCAGATGAGCTTTGTGTTCGAACAAAAAGCCGCCAAAAGAGGGACAAAAGCCAAGAAGAAACCCAAGAAAAAGACCATCAAAAAAAGCAGTAAATCAAAAACTAAAAAACCTAAAGTCGCAACCAGGAGAAAAACCGCCCCGACCGGGCCGAAGCCAGCTGCAAAGAGTTTACCAAAACGCACGAGAAAGCGTGAAGCGGCCACTGCTGAGTCGATGGCGGCTAAGCAGCGAGATATCAGTGTAAGTGAATTCTTTGCCAAGAACAGGCACCTCTTGGGTTTTGACAATCCCCGAAAGGCGCTTTTGACCGCGGTTAAGGAGGCCGTTGATAATTCACTCGACGCCTGCGATGAGGCCCATATCCTGCCGGCTCTTACTATAACGATTAAGCCGGTCCCCGAGACGGACAACAAATTTACTCTGAATGTTACCGACAACGGACCCGGGATAGTCAAAAAGCAGGTTCCAAATATATTCGCAAGGCTCCTTTACGGCAGCAAATTTCACACTCTCAAAATGAGCCGGGGCCAGCAGGGTATCGGTATAAGCGCCGCAGGTATGTACGGCCTGATTACCACCGGTGAGCCTGTTCAGATTATTACCCGAACCAACGCAAAAAACCCCGCCCAGCATTACCACGTACAGATAGACACCACAAAGAACCGCCCGGAGGTGATATTGGACCAAGAGTGCGAGTTTGAGATTGAAACCGGTACGAGTGTTACAATAAACTTAGAGGGTCGATATCAGAAGGGAAAACAGTCTGTTGATGAATATATCGCTCAGACGGCAATGGCCAATCCACACGCAACGATAGTCTATAATGCGCCGGACGGAAAGACACATGAATATCCTCGAAAAAGCAGGGAAATGCCGTTTGTACCTGTTGAAATTAAGCCGCATCCTTATGGTGTGGAGGTCGGCGTTCTCTACAAGATGGCAAGAGACAGCTCCTGTAAGACAATCTCTGAATTTCTTCGTAAGGAATTTTCACGGGTAAGCCCCCGACTTGCCGCGGCGATAGCCAAAACGGCCAAGCTGTCTTCAAGACTAAAACCGAGAAAAATAACGCTCAAAGAAGCCGAGCGTTTGCATCAGGCCGTAAATTCAACAAAAATAATGGCTCCTTCGAGTGATTGTATCGGGCCGATAGGTGAAGACAAACTGACCGAAGGTCTCAAAAGGGTCGTTGAAGCCCGATTTTATGCGGGCTGTACACGGAGACCGGCTGTTTATCGGGGAAATCCGTTCTTGATTGAAGCCGCTTTGGCTTACGGGTCGAAGGCGGATAAAACCGATGGTGAGCCGGGCAGAGAGCCTTTGATGCGTCTTACGCGAATCGCAAATCGTGTACCTCTCCTTTATCAACAGTCCGGTTGTGCTATTTATAAGGCGGTCCTTGATACCAACTGGCGTAATTACGGCCTGAGCCAGAGCAGGGGTGCTCTGCCGACCGGGCCGATAACCCTGATGGTTCACATCGCGTCTGTATGGGTTCCTTTTACCTCCGAGAGCAAGGAGGCAATTGCGCATTATCCGGAGATTATCAAAGAGATAAAATTAGCCGTTCAGGAGTGCGGCAGAAAGCTCGGGATGTACGTAAGGCGCCAGAAGCGAATCAAGGCCGAGATGGTTAAGCGAAGTTATATCGAAACGTATCTGCCTTATATCGGTGAGGCGCTGGGTGATATTCTGACACTTAAGGACAGGCAGATCGGCACGGTAGTGAAGAGATTGAAAACAACCCTTGAAAAATCCCGCAAGATTTGAAGGCCGAAGCGAGCGGAACTATTGTTTAGGGATGACTTCGGTGTGTTGAAAAAGGTGCTCGTAAAGTGAAAGATAAAAAGACGGAAAAAGCCGACCGACAAATCCGGCGGGTTACATATCTGGGTATCGCCGGAAATATCGTTATGGCAATTGCCAAGGCGGTGGTGGGCCTGAGCGCGGGTTCCATGGCGCTTGTTGCAGACGGCGTACATTCGATTTCAGATATGGTCACCGACATGGCTCTGCTGGTCGGAGTGCACTTCGGCTCAAAAAAACCCGATCCAAAGCATCCTTACGGCCACGGAAGGATAGAAACTTTCTCGGAGGCGTTTATCGCCGGCGCTTTGATTGTCGTCGGCGGTGTTCTGATTCAGCGGGCGAGTGTTGCGATTGTGAGGTTGCATTCATCCCAAAGCTCCACCGGCGGTGTCGGATGGGCGGTAGCTTGGGTGGCGATATTGTCGATTGCAGTCAAAGAAGCATTGTACCGCGTGACCAGAAAAGTCGCCGTCAGGACCAACAGCTCGGCCCTGTACGCCAACGCCTGGCATCACCGCTCCGATGCGTTTAGTTCGATAGCGGTAGTCATCGGTTTTATATCAATCAAACTTGGTTACGAACACGGAGACCAGGTGGCAACAATCATTGTGGGATTGCTGATAATCCTGGTTGGAGTAAGGATTTTGTTCGGATGTATCGAAGAATTTGCCGAGCGGGCGGCCGATTCGGCTACGGTTGAACAAATCGAGAAGATAATCAGTTCGGAACCGAAAATCCGGCAGTGGCATAAATTGCGTACGCGAACCGCCGGCAGACAGATTTTTATTGATTTGCACATCCTTGTTGATCCAAAACTGGATATCACCGCAGCTCATGAGATTGCCGAGTCTCTGGAAGAAGCCATGCACGCCAGACTTACCCGACCCGTTAATATTATGGTTCACGTTGAACCGGACAGACCCGAAATGCGCAAATGATTGGATGTGTTTGGCTGCAAGCTTATGAATGACAGAAATAGTGACAAGGCGTTGCATTTGATTGGGTTTGTTTTGCATAAAATAGTTTGTAGTTTGTGGTTCGTAGTTTGTGCGATCCATTTGCGGTTCAAAGGCTCCTAGGCCACTAAAATTTCAGCGACTGCGGCTGAAAGGCGATTTTGATATTCTAGCGGAAATCAGGAACAGCGGCGTAGTTGAGCAAGAGCATAAAATGTTATATGGGAAATCCTATGAACCGGAGCCGGTCAATAAGTTTTCCATTTTCTTAAGGATCAATCAGCCTGTACAATTCCTCTTACCAGGCCGTTTATCGCTTGATATAAACCTCTGGGAATGATATGATGTAAAAACTTTTGTTTTGCAAAACATATAAATGACATTTTTTTAGGGGAAACAAAATGAAGGCAACAAAATTATCAATCCTTTCAATCACGGTTTTGTTGGGGGCAACATGGGTTAGCGTCTCACTTGCGGATGACTGTGCCGATGACAACAAGATCAGGTACGAACCGACCTGGGTGTCACTGAAGAAACATGAAGCGACACCCCAATGGTATCAGGACGCCGTACTCGGTTTTTACTTCCACTGGGGTCCTTATTCGGTCCCCGGTTTCGGTTGTGTGGGGTACGCTAGGATGTACGAGAAAGGCAGCCGCGCCTATCGCCTCGTAAAGGAAAAATACGGTGAACCGGGCATCGAATTTGGTTATAAAGATTTCGTACCCATGTGGAAAGCACCGAATTATGACCCGGATGAATGGGCCAGGTTGTTTAAATATGCCGGTGCAGACTTTGCCGGTCCCGGTGCCGAGCATCATGACGGTTTTGCACTGTGGGATACTGATTTTGACGAATGGAACTCTTATGATATGGGGCCCGGCATCGATATTGTCGGGACACTGGTGGAGGCCTGCCGTAAGCAGGGATTGAAGACCTGTGTCGCTGTCCATAACTGGCGCACGCACCTTACCTATGATTCAGGCCGAAGATTATGTCCCCCGGGTGTTGATGTTAATAATGAAAAATACACCGGGCTGTATGGTCCGATCCATGAACCGACACATGATAATATGGTAAACAATAAATATCCCGGGTATGATTGGCCGTATTCGCACTGGGACGAACGCCTCAACAAATGGAAAGAACTTGTTGATAAATACAAGTTCGACATCGCATGGTGGGAGCATATGGATTCCGGGAATCCGCCGGACAACTTGAAGAGGCAGATGCTCGCTTACTATTTCAACGCCGCCGACCGATGGGGAAAGGAAGTGGTTGTCACATCCAAAAGATTATGGGAAAACAGAAGACAAGATCTTCCTACTGAGATTTCACCACTGAACATGGAAATCGGTGTGCTGCCTGCGCCTCGACCCCAGAAATGGCAGACCGATATTCCCTTTGGAAGAAGCTGGTCCTACAGGCCTAATGTAGGCTGTAAGGACATGGATGAGTTGACGGATATCATTGTCAGCAACGTGAGTAAAAATGGACTTACGCTGTTCAGTGTCGCACCAAAAGCAGACGGCTCACTACCAAAAGCCCAGGTCGAGGGATTAAAAAAGCTGGGTGACTGGATGAAAATAAACAAGGAAGCTCTTCATGCAACGCAGCCTGCTCCATTCGTTTTGGGCGGCACACATTTAAGTGAATATGGCTCGATGAGATTTATGAGAAAAGGGGAATATCTTTATGTCGTCGACCTTGAAAAGCCCAAACCTCCTATAACTATCCCCCATGTACGACCATTGAAGGACTCTGCAATTACGATGCTGGGCTCCGATAAACCGCTGAAATGGCATGTCGTACTTGAGGATGAGGATTCCGAGTATGAAAGCCCGGGGGATTTGGTCATCGAAGAAATTCCCGATCCGCTGCCCTGCGATTATGCCTGGAGTTTTAAGATTCAGATGATCGATAAAAGCTGGGATAACATCAACCATATGAGCGCTGTGGATAAGATTACCTATACAGATTAAATAACTATACGATAGTACTTGATTAAGGGGTAAAAAACCAAATTTTTTGCCCCTTATAGTTTGTATGATAAGGAAAAAATATTAATGTTCAAGACAGGAATTAACATAACTATATACCTTTTATTAAGATATAGTGAATGAAGGATAATCGTATGTTCAATACTATTTACGCTGAAAATTTTTGTAAAAAGTGTGTTTTTGAGCAGAAAATTAGTGTTCGCTTAAGGTCAATTCGATGAAAATTGACCTTAGTGGAGTCATTTTGGAGACATGAGATTTGCCGAAAATATTGACATTCTACCGCTCTTAAATAGCTGAATATTGTGACAATCCTCAATCGAAAGAGAGGAGAAACAGGGAAAACAAAGTATGCCTAAGTGAAAGAACCATATTACGTCTACTCGACCATAAAATTTGTTGAAGGAATCATACAGAAGAGAGTAATCGTCCTTTAGCATAAAAACTTTTGCTATACGAGGCAGCAGATGTGAACTGCTAATTTTTTTCACACTTTTCAAGCTTTAACTTAACCGGCTGCATTAATCTTAATATGGGATATTGCCGGCCTTCTTTTAAGTATTGCCCAAAGTGATACTTGCGGCCGCTTTTTTCGGTGCAAATTCCCCATCTCGACTGTGGCTCCAGCAGCAATGGAATAAGATTGCCAGCTCTTTGTTGCAGAAACACCACAACGCTGCTCTCTTCCATAGTTATGCTTTTTGTTTGTACTTTCACTTCAACGTTTTCGCCCCGCTTTTCCTGTTCTATAATGCGGGTTGGGGATAAAATCTTATATTCTTCGACCTTGAGTTTTGTATTATTTTTCAAACAAGACATTTCTATCTGGTGCCTGGAAAGCAATTCGGCCAGTCTGCGTTCATTTTTCGAAAAGATATAGGCAACTGGTTTCTTGATGCTTTTCTTAATTTTCACAAGCGGCTCATAATTTCCCAGTTCTTTCTCAAATTTTTTCTGGGAATTAATATCATATAGGGGATACGTTGTTGTTGTCTTTCGTTCGGGATCCGAAACATAATCCATTTGGATGTGGACTACATCTTCACCGCTGTAGCGTTGATCCAGCAGTTTCTGTCTGGCAGAACGAGCAACGCTTAAAACTTTCTCGCGGTACTTCGCTATAGTATTAAGAAAGGCCGAAATGGCGGAAATCTGACCTGCTGTACGCCGCTTGATCTTATTAAGCGATCCACTGTACTGCTGTCCCTCTAATATAAATGAAAATGTGTTGTATATTCCTGTACTCTGCCGCCCGTCATTGATATTTGTTGTACTGTGGCGAATCCTTCTTTTTTCAGGCGGACCACCTACGGTATAACGGTAAAAGGTAAACCCATCCGCTTTTACTAATTGTCCCACTTCCGGAATAATAACATCCATCGATAACTTAATAATTTCCGGTGAAATATTCAGGTTCGATACACAATCCAACATCTCTTCAGCATTTTTCCTGTAACCAAAACGTAGCCAGTCATTTGACATACAATCGGATTCGTGTACGTCCACGACAACTTCCGGCATCCATTTTAAGAACAGCGTATGAAGGGCCAATGACTCCGGCTCACTTAAAACCACATGATTTCGATTCAAATCCATATCATTAGCGTTTCTGCGGGTATCCTTTTCAGCACCATCGGGATTCACTAAGGGTACTATAAGCACATCGAGTTCTTTTAATACATCTTGCCGCAAACCTATCGCAAGCTCTCTTATCAGAATTAAAGCAGCTTCTTTGCCAGATGGTTCATCGCCATGCTGGGCCGCAAAGATAAAAACTATCGGCTTTGCTCCCCGATTCGAGCCAAACACCTTATCCTCACCAAGCATCACGGTCGGGATTTCGCGGCCTTCCACACTATTGCCTATCACCTCAAACTGTACCTTGTCTGAGAGAGAATCTATTTTCTTTAGGTAAGCCATCATTTCTGAATGGCCGGTTAATTTGACATAACCACATTTCTCAAGAGGCGAAAGCGGGTGTGAACTAGAAATTGCAGGAGGCTGGCTTCTTTCCTGTGCTCGTCGAGTCAGTTCAATCAGGTCAGTAATGTAATTCGGTTTGTTGTTTGTCTGTTTTTGGGGATAGATTTTTTCAATCTTAATTGGGTAATTTCCGTGCGGGCCGAACATTACCGTAACACAGGAATCGCCGAGGACATCAATTTTGCTTCCGTCGTAAACGACCAAAGCTGTTCCCTCATCAATACCGAGACCCACGAGATGAGGATAGGAGGTTACTGCGTCAACGAGCCGAACTTGTCGATGTCGTTTTATAAAGTGCTGGTCTATTATTACGCCGGGTATGAAACCAAGCCCGGTTGCGATTTCGGGCTTTGGAAGGCCCCTTGCTATCATCGTTCTTGACATAATAGCTGCACCTGCTGAGGTTCCTCCGATTACACCACCTCGTTTGAGCACTTCGTGGATTTTTTTTTCGGCAAGGGTACCGAGATAGACGTCAGCAATTTTGGATTGTCCGCCACCTCCGAACCAGATTGCGGTTGCTTTTTCGAGTGGCTTTATGAAATTGGGATCGTTGGCATCTTCCTTTGAACGTGTGTGAAGAATTTTTACAGAGGCGGGATTGAGGTCTCGCCATGTTTTGAGATATTCGTCAGGATCAAGTGTATCTGCTTTTTTGCTTGCGGTTGGGATGACAACGATATGGGCATTTTTGCCGCCTGCCAGTTTCATAAATCGCTGCCAGATTACGTCCGGTACCTTTCCGCCCCCAACGATGACCAGCGAACCGGATATAGGTTCAATAGGTATGAGTGCATTAGTATCGATTATCAGCTTGGCTTGGGGATCTGCTTTTTTTTCTATGAGCGGTTCAGCCGGTTTTGACTCCGTAGTTTCGGCCCAGATTTGGCATTCCTCAAGTGTCAGGTGCAGAAAGAGTAAACTCAAAAAAAGCATGAAGCTAATCGGTGATCTTCTCATGGAACACTTTCCTTTTCGAGTGAACATGAATAAAACGGTCATTTTACAAAAATCTGTCTTAACTATCAAGAAATCCCATGCTATTAATGCATTTAGTTGTTTCTGGAAAGCAATTTCTGCAGCCCTAAAAGAAACTAATCTATTTTTAATTTCGGATTTGCCATATAAAGGTTGCGCATCCAATGCTAATTTGGTAGTATAAAGCCTGTGAAATGGATTTACTTGAGTTTTGATCATTAAAAATAACCTGATGAGTATAAGCAAAAAGGATGTTCTATGAAATGGTGGTTTAGACAACAACTTTACACACAAATCTTAATATGTATCGTTGTAGGAATTATTCTCGGGCTTTTTTTTGGAGAGAAAGTAACTGTTATCCAGCCGATTGGGGACATTTTCATTCGTTTGCTTATGATGTTAATCGTACCCTTGACTTTCCTGACTTTAATAAGCGGAATTACGAAATTGGATAACCTGAAGTCCTTGCGTTCTCTCGGCGGACTAACGATACTCTATTACGCTCTTTCGTCACTAGTTGCATGCGCTGTGGGAATGGGCATTGCGTTGTTGCTGCAGCCTGGTAAAGGGGCTCTAATAGATCTATCAAAGGCATCGGAGATAAAATTTGAGGAATTTAGTTTCATTGATAATTTAGTCCATTGGATCCCAAAGAATCCTATTGAAGCTTTGGCAACAGCCAACATGCTTCAAATTATCGCATTTGCAATAATCGTGGGTATAACTCTGCTGGGGATGGGGAAAAAAGGTGAAAGATTAGTTGTATTAGTCAATGACGGCGCTGAGTTGATGATCAGGATTACAGAGTTTGTTATGAAGGTCGCTCCTTACGGTATACTGGCGCTAGTTGCCAATATGGTTGCTTCAATGGGTTTTGATATGCTTCGGGAAATAGGCAGATTCATTCTCTCTCAATATCTGGCGCTGTTTTTCCTTTTGGTTTTTCTTTACCCAACATTGATTAGATATTTAGGTAAGCTAAATCCTCTTCGATTTTATCGTAATATCGCGCCGGCTATGCTTGTAGCTGCCAGCACAACTTCCAGCGGTGCTACGCTGCCTGTTTCTATGGGGGTAGCCCAAGAGAGCTTAGGTACACCTGAAAAAGTCTGGGGTTTCACACTGCCGTTGGGTGCTACCGTGAATATGAATGGCATGGCAGCATGCGTTGGTTGTATCGCCGTATTTTCCTGTAACTTGTATAATAAACCCATCACAGCAGGTCTTATGTTCCAGTTTATGTTCCTCGGGCTTGCCCTTTCCATTGGTGCAGCAGGTGTCAAGGGCGCAGGGATTGTTATGTCAACGATACTTCTCCAAACGATTGGCTTGCCTACCGTCATCATAATACCGATTTTGACATCCATATGGCCTGTCCTTGATATCGGAAATACATGCTGTAATGTAACTGGTGACCTGGTTGGTACAACTATCATTGCTTCGGGTTTTGGTATGATTGATGAAAATACGTTTAATGACAAGAATGCTCACGTTAGAAGTAATCAGTGAGTTAAAGCCGCATTTAACAAAAACATTATGAGCTTTTTGTATATGTGCGCGCGTTGATCAGATCTTTCAGGAGTGCAGCGGCGGCACCAACTGGAGAACTTTTTCCGCCCATCACCGTAATCCTGTCCATAGTGTCGGTCATATAACTTATCGCTTTTTCAGATCCATTCACAGAAGCGAGGGGATGATCTTTATCCAGCAACTTCGGTGATACACTGAGCTGTACTTCTCCATCGACCAACTCGGCAGAGCCAATAAGCTTGATCACCTTGTCATCCTTTGTGGCCATTGAAATATCCTGAGGCGTTATCTGAGTGATCCCCTTGGGTTTTACTTCCCCGATCCCAAAAGACGTTCCAAAGATGTAATTTGAAATCAAGACCATTTTGATCGCTGTGTCCTTTCCCTCCACGTCATAGCTCGGATCAGTTTCAGCAATTCCCAATTCTTGGGCTGATTTTAAAGCAATATTATAGGTACAGCCTTGCTCTTTCATTTTCGAAAGAACATAATTTGTTGTCCCGTTCAGGATACCCTCTACTGAAAGCACACGGCTGCCGGCCAGACAAATCCGCGCCACATCAAGTGTAGGAAGAGCGGCTGCTGTAGCCGCGCTTATATGCAAACTGCAGTTGTTCTTTCGAGCCAATTCGTGAAGTTCCTTATAGAACAGCAAGATAGGTCCCTTATTGGCGCTGACTACATCCATACCCTTTTTTACTGCGGTAAAGATGTGTGTTTTGCCTGGTTCACCATCGATGATATTCGTAGGCGTAGCCTCAACCAGCACGTCAGCATTTACCTGCCGGATCGCCTCTGCACCCGTAAGGCCCGGCTGGCCAAAATCACCAATGTTTTCAACAGCCCCTCCACCACGAACGTGGGCAAGGAGTTGGGCCGCCGCAAGGCCGTTGTCGCCCGTTGTTATAGCAGCACCACCTATATCCACAGCCGCGATAACGTCGAAACGTAGCCCGTATTTATCCTCGATTTCAGCACCGCGGTCGGCCAGCAGTTGCACAAACTCCCTACCGACACCACCAAGTCCACACAAAACGATTTTGGTGGTCTTTATCATTTATTGCCTTTCAGTATTAATTCATCATAATCCTTAGTATCTACAAAAGCCTCCACAATGACCGGGCTGTTTACCGTAAAGGCATCTTCAAGAACCGTCCTGTACTCATCTGCCGTCCTCGCTTCAAACACCGGAACTCCAAAGAAGTTCCTGGCTGAAACATAGTCATCGTTATACAGCATTGTTCCATAACGCTCATAGCCCTTGCGCTGCTGCTTGAGACGAATCAGAGAGAGATTCCTGTCTGTAACAACTACAAACACAACTTTCGTCCCAAGCCGCATAGCCGTAGCCATCTCGCCAACCATCATTAAAAAGCCACCGTCTCCAACCACACAGGCTACGGAACGGTCAGGCAAGCAAAGTTTGGCTGCAATCGCCGAAGGAATGCCAAATCCCATAGACGACCAGCCATTAGTCATCAACTGTAGCTCCGGAGCAGGTGTGTGCCAAGCCTGACCTATAAGGTGTAAGTGGGCTCCTACGTCACAGGTCATTATACCATCTTCCGGAAATATCTCCCGTAGATAGGAAAGTACTGCACGCGGCCCGAAGCTTCCGGGATCGGGCCGAAGATCCTCAAACATCTTCTTTCGGCGTTGGGATAGCTTGTCCATATCCCAATCCTTTTTCTTATCATCTCCGAGGTTGGCAAGCTGTTCCAAAGCACATTTCACGTCACCAACGACATCACAAGCGAGAGTATATTTTCCTCTGTCCAAATCCGCTGGCACCGTATTAATGTTCAGTAGCGGAACGTTAGGGATCCAGTCTTCATAGTTGATTTCTATCGGGTCGTACCCAATCCCCACGACCAAATCAGCCTGCTGGTGGGTTTCTCCCACCTGGTTTGCTAAGGCATGAGCCAACACCCCGGCATACGAGGGATGATCCTCGGGCACCATACCTTTGGCCATAGGCGTCAGCACAACAGGTACCTGATATTTTTCTGCAACCTTCAGTACCAGTGGCCGAATGGCGGTACGCATAGACGTGATACCCAATGCCAGAACCGGCTTGCGAGCTTCAAAGAAAAACTTTTTCATTTTATCCAAAGAAGCCGTATCTGGTGGTGGAGAAGCTTTTGCAGGTTTACATTTCACTTCTTCATCGGTTGCTTCAAATGCACTCATACCAGACGGAAGACCGATATGTACCGGCCCAGGCACTTCAGATGTTGCTATTTGCATCGCTTGATAAAGGGTTTTCTTCACACTGTCATGTTTCAGACGCGTTGTCCATTTTGTTATAGGCCGAAAGAGAGTCTGGTGGTCAATATTCATCTGCGTCACTCGGCTCAGCATGACATCGGACATTTCATCTGTAAATGCCAGAATCGCTGACCGGTCGAGGAAGGCGCAGCCTACACCTGTGGCCAAATTGCAGGCTCCCGGGCCAAACGTTCCGAAACAGGCCGCTGGCGTCCCGGTGAGTCGCCAACATACGTCGGCCATGAACCCAGCGCTGGCTTCATTGCTCACGAGTACAAATTCAACGCCATCGGTGGCCCGTAAAGCCTCCATATAATCCGTCCAACTTCCGCTCGGCACCCCAAACACATACCGGATGCCGAGTTCTTGAAGCGTTTCTGCAAACTTTTTGGCAACAGTTGTCATATTAAAACTTACATTTCCCATTTAAGCAGTTCGAAAACACGATTAACTCTTTAAAACATCGACAATTTTACAAGATTCATCTGCATAATCAAGAATAATCCATGCTATGCCCGATTTTCCTTCTAGATAAATACACCCGTGAACTGTTTTCGAGTATCGATGCATTGAGATATGTTGCAGGTCGCTGGCGGATGGATTATAATCACTATCGGCCGCACAGCAGCCTGAATTATATGTCCCTGGCGGCATCTGCAAGGTGTGTTTTGTTTGAGCAAGGCTCCGCTACACACCGCCTTCCTCAAGATAAGGAGAAGAAGTGTGAGATACCCTCATAAAAGGATAAAAAGATGAAGGCCATAATAATCTTGTCGTTGACAGGGCTTCTTATATGTGGTTGCACAAGCACACCGACTCGTACACGCACAGCTCAGGAAATCCTCACAGCTTACGAAAAAGGTGATTTTGAAAGATATTGCACACACCAGGAGATGATGGAATATCTAGGAAAAATCAATGCCGATTCACAAGAGATGCTGTTTTCTACCTTTGGCACATCTGTTAAAGGCCGCGAGTTGGTTTACGCCGTTTTCAGCAGGCCCATGGTAACCAATCCCTTTGAGGCAATGACCAGTGGTAAACCGATCGTCATTTTAGATGCCGGTGTCCATGGTGATGAACGTACTCTCAGAGAATCGAATTTGATCCTTATCCGCGAGTTAGCAGAAAAAGGGACCGAAATGAACGCTTTGCTCGATGATTTAGTGTTGATCATGGTACCCTGTTTAAATCCCGACGGTACAGAACACGACAAACGGAGAAACGCTAACAACAACGATATCAATCGCGACTACATCAAACTTGATGAGCCCGAAACCAGAAGTTATGTCAGTAATATTCTCCAAAAATGGCACCCTCATATTCAAATCGGCGGCCACAACAGCGCGTCTCGACCTTATAACATGCTTTATCTGGCTCCTACCAATGCCGCTGCTGATTCAGCTTTATCAAAAATTTGCGATGAGGAAATATTTCCATTGATAGATAAAAATCTGGAAGTCGCCGGCTACAAGTCCTTCTATTATGGAGGGGGAAATAAAGAACGATGGAAAGTCGGAGATCCTTCCCCCAAGATATTCCGAAATTACGGCGGTATTAGCAACTACATCTCCATAGTTTTTGAATCCCCCAGAGGGCAGAGCCTGGAAGACGGTATTAAAAGCGGGATAATATGTTATAAATCTATTCTCGAATATTGCGCAGAAAACCCCGAAAAGGTTATGAAAGTCGTTGAAAAGGCCCGCAAGGAAACTATCGAGCTGGGACAAAAAGCTAAGGGACAGATCCCCGTTCAAATGAAGTATGTCCCGGAAGATTATAAGGTCTCATATCTGCTCAGCGAAAAAGTAGGATTTCCCGTTGATAACAGCGTACCAACTGCCATTACCATCTGGTCACCCCTGCCGGATGATGGTGAAGAGATTCTCGTGGATTACTGGTGTGTAGGTCGTTTTACAGACGACTACTCTGGTCCTGACCTTGCTGACGGCGAGATGCACTTCATTGCTCTTGCAATGACTGCCGACGGCTCAAAACTATGGTCGATTGAAGATGGAACCGCTAGATCCTTAGGGAATGTAAGCTCTATAGTCCCTGGAGGCGACTGGACTGACTCTGTTATTAATGTCGGTGACGGTGGAGCAACTGCCGAATGGGCAGATGGTTTCTGGGAAGGCCAAATCGGCTTTGTCGGCGTCTGGAACCGTGAGCTTTCACAGTCGGAACTCGGTGATGCACCGTTTCTGGATGCAACTGCGGAAAACAAGCCGACAAATCCGGAGCCGGGAATAGGCGAGATGCTTTTGCAGATGACCTTCGATGAGCTGACTGATCCCCTGGGCAATGAATTGGAGCTCTTTGGAGGCGCTGAAATATCGGGCGGTTCTCTGATTCTGGACGGGGATGGCGACTATGCTGAAATCACCGGCGGCTTTGGTGAAACGATTGGTGTAGGGCAGGAGATTACCATTGTCCTGTCTATTGCCACCGACGTAGAGCACGAATACAAGGTAGCCGCCCCGTTCGGTATGGGCAATCCTAAGATTACTTCCGGCGAAAAGCCCAAAACCAAAAGGGTAATAACTGAGGTAACTAACGCCGACCTGCTCAAAAAACCGGTTGCCACCAAAACCAGGCCAAGGCCCTATGCTTACATCTTGCCTTCCGATGCCAAAAAAGCTGTAGACCTGCTAAAGATGCACAACATCACCGTGGAAGTTCTTCAAAAAGAAACCCCCATCGCCATAGAAGCTTATGTCTTAAAAGATATCGAGCGCAAAAAAGTCCATAACCATCCCAAGGCCGCAATTGTGACTGTTGAGGATGACACCGTCAAAAAGGTTATGAACTTTGCGAAAGGAACTTATGTTGTCAGAACTGGCCAGGTGATGGGCCGAATGATCAGCCACATGCTTGAGCCGGAAACCCCTGAGAACATAATAATTTGGAATACCATGGATAATTTGTTACCTCAACCCAGTCCGAATTCCTTAGTTCCAATTTATAAAATTCCCAAGCCCACAAATCTGCCCATAGTTCTTTTAGAAGGCTAAGTTTTCATGACAATTGACGGTATTCAATGTAAGGGTGTATTATGAAAATTGCTACTATTGTACTGGATAAACAAGAAGTGGCCAGCATCGTTACTGATTTTGGTTACTTACCAATACCTCTCATTAACCAACGATATAATAAAGATTGGCCATGTGATCTATTCAAGATACTTACTGAAGATTTGTTAGAAGATATCAAGGAGTGGTATAATAATACTGACTCATCATCTCATGAGAAGTCGGGACTTTGTATACCTCAAGAATCAGTAAAGTTTGCCCCTTTATATCGTCGACCAAGAAAAATATGGGGGATTGGTTTAAATTACAAGGATCATGCCGACGATCTGTCTGAAAGATTGCCCGACTCTGAACCAGCTAGTTTCATGAAACCAGATACAACGATTATTGGATATGGTGACAAAATAAAAATACCAGAACTATCGCAAAGAACAACAGGTGAAGCCGAGTTGGGTTTGATTTTTGGAAAAAAGTGTAAAAATGTCAGCCAGGAGAACTGGCGCCCAGTTATTGCCGGCTTTACAACCATTATCGATATGACAGCAGAAGATATTTTAAAAAGAAATCCGAGAAACTTAACCCAGTCAAAAAGCTTTGATACATTTTTTAGTTTTGGACCTGTTTTTTATACACTTGATGAGGCCGAAGATTTATTCAAACTATTCGTCCAAACCATTATCAATGGAAAGGTGCATGCAGAAAATATGGTGGCTAACATGACCTTCTACCTTGACTTTTTAGTTTCGTATCATTCAAGAATCATGACAATGTTGCCGGGAGATATCATTTCCACCGGAACACCGGGGGCAGCACCACTAAAGAATGGTGATGTTATTGAATGCCGTATCGGTGATTTCCAACACCTGTTGAATCATGTTGTTGATTTAAAATTAGAAAAGGAGAAATAGAATATCCGAGGAACTTGAAAATCTGATAATTCAAATTGTATAAAGGTAGAAGACATGAGTTCCACGTAGAATTAAAGGAACATTAAAATATCTTTGTTATAAGGTCTGCAATACTACAGATTTTCATTATCGAATATGAATAAACATAATAATGCTGAAATTAAACAGAAAGAAAATATAATCTCTCTTGTCGGCAAGGAATTCGAAGGTAATATTTATGATAGAATTACCGATGTTTTAAAAACAAATTGGAGATGATCCGACATGAAAAATATAAAATCACAAACAATCCAAAGAAGGGATTTCCTTAAGCTTGCTGTAGTTGGGACAGGTGCTCTGTTGACAGGCTCTTGTGGTTGCCTGAAAAATGAGATGAGTTCTGCATGTCATAGGCCACTCGATGGCAAGCGAATTCTGACATTCAATTCTTGTATTCGCGTTAACCAAATCGAAGCAACTCGTACGTGCAACCTCGGCATCGATGAATATGATCGCCATACATCGAAAAACATCAAAGCGCTGCGTCAGGCCCTGGCTGATGGCTGGCCCGAAGCACGCATGACATGGGCCATGAGCTGGCAAGCCCTACATGATCAGCGTGATAATTATAGAGACGCACGTCGTTTAGTACGTCAGTTCCATGACAAGTACAATGATGACGTTACATTTATCCCGGGTTGTTTTTTTGCCAATATGTATAACACGCGTGATCAGGTCAACCGGGACATTCACGAAGCCCTGGAACGAATCAGTGAGATGATGGGGAAAAATTTCCGCCCGAAATCCCTGATCGCAGGTTTTCTCTCTTCAGCCAACCAGCACTATCTGGCGGAGCAGGAAGACATTCATGTAGCACAGGGAACAATCTGGAGTCAGTATGCTATCGATAATGGTGATGGTGATGGGTCTATTTGCTATCCCTATTATCCATCAAAAGAACATTTTTGCAAACCGGCCCAGAACGCGACGGATTTTATTGATTGTGTAAACCTTGA